>JACXTT010000085.1_pt1 | contig 135255 bp, 122 predicted proteins | sample 9270951 | NCBI WGS metagenome assembly JACXTT01 (sample SAMN15532306, study PRJNA645909) | rock metagenome | isolation source: weathered quartz diorite | place: Puerto Rico | collected 2017-06-21 | reverse complement strand
AAGGCGGATGAGGGGCCTCTTGTTCGCGCGTTGCACGAACCCCTCATCCGCGCTTCGCGCACCTTCTCCCCTCGCGGAGGGGAGAAGGAAACTGACGGCCAGAGCACCGCGAGTTTCTCGAAAGGCCGCGCCCCTAGAGCGTTAGCCACTCGCGCAACTTCGTCCATCTGCGCCGCACGCTCTTCTCCGCGATCGCGCGCCGCATCGCCTCCTCCTCGCCCACGATCACGACGAGCTTCCTGCCGCGCGTCACTGCCGTGTAGAGCAGGTTGCGCTGCAACATCACCGTGTGCTGGCGCGTCAGCGCGATCACGACCGCCGGATACTCGGAGCCCTGCGACTTATGAATGGTCGTCGCGTAGGACAGCACAACATCCTCGAAGTCGTCCTCCGCGAGCTCCACGATGCGCCCCTCGAAGTCGGTCAGCGCGGTCGCTTCCTCCGCATCGATCTCCTGGATGACGCCGATGTCGCCGTTGAAGACATCCTTCTCATAGTCGTTCACCGTTTGCATGACCTTGTCGCCGGCGTGAAACGCCGTTCCCATTCTCTCGATGCGTGGCGCATCCGGCGCTGCCGCGCTCGGATTGAGCACCTGCTGCAACGCAGAGTTGAGGACGTCGACCGTCCATCGCATCGGCGCGAGGATCTGCACTTCGCGCAACGGGTCGAGTCCGAATCGCGCCGGTATGCGCTCGGCGACGACCTTCACCACGCGCTCCGCGAGCTGCTCGGCCGTCGCACGCATGAAGAAGAAATCGCTCCCTTCGACGTTCGTCAGTTCCGGCACTTCGCCGTGATTGATCTTGTGTGCGTTCACGATGATCCGGCTCTCCGCCGCCTGGCGGAAGACCTCGGTCAAACGCACGACGGGAATCGCGTTCGACTGGATGATGTCGCTGAGCACCGAGCCCGGCCCGACGGCGGGAAGCTGATCGACATCGCCGACCAGCAGCAGCGCTGCCTCGCCCGGCAACGCTTCGGTCACCGCCGCCATGAGGGGAACGTCGATCATCGACGCCTCGTCGAGGACGAGCAGCTCGCACTCCAGCGGCTCCTCGCGCGACCGCGCGAACGCCCCCGACTCGGGATTGATCTCGAGCAGGCGATGAATCGTCTTCGCCTCGCGCCCAGTGCTCTCGGCGAGCCGCCGCGCTGCGCGGCCTGTCGGCGCTGCCAGCGCGACTTCCACTTCCCTGGCGCCGAGGATGCGGAGGATCGAGTTGACGAGAGTGGTCTTGCCGACGCCGGGGCCGCCGGTGATCACCCCAACTTTTGACTGCAGCACCGTCTCGACCGCCGCGCGTTGCGACGCCGCGAGCTTCATCCCTGTCTGTTGCTCGACCCAGTGCAACGCCCGGTTGAGATCGATCTTCGGCCATGGGGCCGGCTCCTTCGCGAGACGTTTCAACACAGCCGCGATGTCGCGCTCCGCCTGAAAGAGACGCGGGAGAAAGTACGCCGCGGCACCATCGAGCGTCGACGCGACGATGTGCCTCGCCTCGGCCTCGTGCCGAATCGCGGATTCGACCGCATCGCGGGGCGCGTCGAGGAGGCGCGCCGCTTCGTCGATCAGCGCGCCGGCCAGCAGTCCGCAATGACCATCGTGCCCACTCTCCTCGAGCGCGTAGCGGATGCCGGCGCGTATGCGCTCCGGAGCATCGCGCGCGATGCCGAGTTTCATCGCGAGCTGATCGGCGCTCGCGAAGCCGACGCCGCGGATCTCGCGCGCAAGACGATACGGATTCTCGCGGATGAGACGCACGGCGTCGGGGCCGTACTGGCGATGGATGCGCGCGGCGCGCGCCTGGCCGATGCCGCTCTCCGCGAGGAGCACGAGCAGTTCGCGCATCGATTGCTGCGTGCGCCAGCTGTCGATGATCGTCTGTGCTCGCTTCGGTCCGATGCCGGGCAGTTCGCGCAGGCGCTGCGGCGCGTTGTCGAGCACATCGAACACCTTCTCGCGGAAGTGCGTCCACAGCAGCGTCGCCGTTGACGGGCCGACGCCCTTGATGGCGCCGGAGCCGAGAAAGGCTTCGATCTGCGCGCGGCCCTCGGCGCGGCGGGGGACGATCGAGCTGGCGGCGAACTGGCGGCCGTACCGCTTGTCATCGCGCCATTCGCCCGTCGCGAGAATCGCATCACCATCTTTCGCGGACGGATAGTGACCAACGATGGTCAGGATGCCCTTCGATGTTCGCGCGCGCAGCACACAGAAGCCCGTCTCCTCGCTATGAAACGTGATGCGCTCGATGACGGCGTCGACAGTCTCAGTCACGAGAGCGTATTGTGGCGTCACATTGACGATTTATGCGTTGAAGTCGCGATTTCAGGGGCTTCTGCGGCCGTTCGTACGCTTCCTCGAGCGGATTGGAATTCGGGCGAATCACGTTACGCTTTTCGCCTGCCTCGTCTCGATCGCGATTGGCGCGGCGCTCATCCGCGCCGAGCGCGTCTGGTTCGCACTCATCCCTATCTGGATGTTCCTCCGCATGGCGCTCAACGCCATCGACGGCATGCTCGCGCGTGAGTTCAATCAGAAGTCCGCACTCGGCGGCTACCTCAATGAGTTGACCGACGTGCTCTCCGACGCGGCGCTCTACCTCCCCTTCGCCTTCGTGCCGCCCTTCGACTGGATGTCCGTCTGCGCCGCGATCTTCGTCTCCGCACTCACGGAGATGACCGGCGTCGTCTCCGTGATGATCGGTGCAACGCGCCGCTACGATGGGCCGATGGGAAAGAGCGATCGCGCCTTCGTGTTCTCACTTCTCGCAATCTGGATTTCCGTGATGCGCGGCACGCTCCCGCAATACGCAGTCGTGTTCATGTGGGCCATCACGGCCGCCGCCGCACTCACCGTCATCAATCGCGTTCGCCACGGCCTGCAGGAGCTGACATGAGGCAATGCCAGGAGCGCACGTTCCACACCTCGGACGGGACGGAGCTCTTCTACCGTTACTGGCCCGCACTCGCGCCAAAGTCGCGCGGTGCGATCGTGCTCTTTCATCGCGGCCACGAACACTCCGGCCGCATGGCGCATCTCGCCGACGAGCTTCGCCTCGACGACTTCGCGTTCTATGCGTGGGACGCGCGCGGTCACGGGCGCTCACCCGGACCGCGCGGTTTCAGCCCGAGCCTCGGCACCTCGATTCGGGACGTGGGCGAATTCGTCGACGAAGTCTCGCGCGACTCCGGCCACGCGATCTCCGACATCGCGATCATCGCGCAGAGTGTCGGCGCCGTCATCGTCTCCGCATGGATGCACGACTACGCGCCGCGCATCCGCTGCGCCATCCTCGCCTCGCCCGCCTTCAAGGTGAAGCTCTACGTGCCGCTCGCGCGCACCGGCCTCACCGCGATGTACAAAGCGCGCGGCAACTTCTTCGTGAAGAGTTACGTCAAGTCGAAGTTCCTCACGCACGATCCGGAGCGAATCGCATCGTTCGACGCCGATCCGCTCATCACGCGCGACATCTCCGCGAACATCCTCCTCGCACTCTACGAAACCGCGGAGCGCGTCGTCGCTGATGCGAACGCGATCACGATCCCGACGCAGATCCTGATCTCAGGCTCCGATTTCGTCGTCCATCACGCGCCGCAACACGAGTTCTTCAACCGCCTCGGCAGCATCGTGAAGGAGCGCCACGTGCTGCCCGGCTTCTTTCACGACACACTCGGAGAGAAGGATCGCGAGCTCGCGTTCCAGCACATCCGCCGCTTCATTCACACGCAGTTCGACGATACGCCGGCGCGGGTCGATGTCACGCAGGCCGATCGCAGCGGTCACACGCGCGAAGAATCGGACCGGCTCGCGACGCCGCTCTCCCCGATCTCGCCTCGCGGCCTCTACTGGACCGCGACACGTCTCGGCATCAAGGTTGGCGGCCTCCTCTCCGAAGGCTTGAATCTCGGTGGCAGGACCGGCTTCGACTCCGGCAGCACGCTCGATTACGTCTACGAGAATCAACCGCGCGGCAAGACCGCGCTCGGCCGCTTCATCGATTACAACTATCTGCAGTCGATCGGCTGGCGCGGAATCCGGCAGCGCAAAGTCCACGTCGAAGAGCTGCTGCGCGATGCGATGCAGCGCACGCACGACTACGGCAGCGACGTGCGGATCATGGATGTCGCGGCGGGACACGGCCGCTACGTGCTCGACGCGATCGCGTCATCCGAGGTGAGGCCGGCGTCGATTCTGTTGCGCGACTACAGCGAGTTGAATGTGCGCAAGGGCTCGGAGCTGATCTCCGCGCGCGGCCTCGACGAGGTCGCGACGTTTCAGCATGGCGATGCCTTCGATCGCGCGAACCTCGCCGCGATCATGCCCCGGCCGACGATCGCGATCGTCTCCGGCCTTTACGAATTGTTCGGCGACAACCAGCTCATCTCGCGCTCGCTCGCCGGCATCGCGGACGCCGTGCCGCAGGGCGGCTATCTCATCTACACCTGCCAGCCGTGGCATCCGCAACTCGAGCTGATCGCACGCGCGCTGACGAGTCACCGCGGCGGCCAAGCGTGGGTGATGCGGCGGCGCACGCAGAATGAGATGGATCAACTCGCGGAGCGCGCAGGATTCCGGAAGGTCGCGGAGCGCATCGATGAGTGGGGCATCTTCACGGTGTCACTCGCGGTGCGGACGTGACGAGCGAGCGGCCCTGGCGCCGCGCCTGTGTCTGGCTCGCGTTTCTCGGACCCTTCTTCTTCGCGAGCTACGGCTTCGCGAACTATCTTGCAAGCCGGCGCGCACACGTCGGCTCGATCGTCTTCGGATGGGAGCACAGCATCCCATTCATACCGTGGACGATCATCCCCTACTGGTCGATCGACGTGCTCTACGTCGTCTCGATCTTTCTCTGCACGACGAAGCGCGAGCTCGATCGGCACGCGCTGCGGCTGCTCTTCGTGCAGCTCGTGAGCGTCGCCTGCTTCATCGCGTTCCCGCTGCGCTTCACGTTTCCGAAACCGCAGACAGGCGGAATCGCCGGCACGCTGTTCGCCGCGCTGGGCAGTTTCGACAAGCCGTTCAATCAGGCGCCGTCGCTGCACATTGCTCTCCTGATTCTGATCTGGGCTCGGCTCGCGGCACATACGCCGGTGCGCTGGCGCGTTGCATTACACGCGTGGATGACATTGATCGGCGTTTCGATTCTCACGACGTATCAGCATCACTTCATCGATTTGCCGACGGGACTCGCCGTCGGGCTGATTGCGCTTTGGATCGGCGAAGGCGAGCTGGGTGTCACGCGTGATCGCGTTCGCATACGTCTCGCGACGATCTACGTCATCGGAGCCTCACTCTTCGCTGCACTCGCGCTTCCCGGCGGCGCATTCCTCTGGTTTCTCTGGGTCTCCGTCGCACTGCTCCTCGTCGCTTTCAACTATCTGTTCGCCGGTGCGCATGGTTTTCAGAAGCAGAGCGACGGCTCGCTCGATCCGTTCGCGCATGTGCTCTTCGCGCCGTTCACGTTCGGTGCGTGGCTGAACTCGCGGCTCTGGAGCTTCAACGCGAGGCAGCCTTCTCTGATCGCCGACAACGTCTTCCTCGGCCGCATTCCGACGCGGCGCGCGGACTTCGACGCGATCGTCGATCTCTGCGCGGAGATTCCATGCCGCGGCCGTCCGAAGTTCTATCGATCGTTTCCGGTGCTCGATCATGTCGTCGCGAGCGACGAGATCTTCCGCAAGGGAGTCGCAGCCATCGAGGAGGGCCGCACGCATGGACGAGTGCTCGTCTGCTGCGCGCTCGGTTTCTCGCGCAGCGCATCGACCGTGGTGGCGTGGATGATGACGACGGGGCGCGCGCAGAGCGTCGGCGAAGCGATCGAGCGGATTCGCGCGGCGAGGCCGCGGATCGTGTTGAAGGAGCGGCATGTAACGGCATTGAAGGCGTTGGTGAGCACCGGCAGCACAGGCGAGGGCGCCTGTGCCCCCACGGGAGCTCCTGTGGAAACATGAACCACGCTCTCATCACCGCCCGACTCCTCGAATCCGCGCGCGTCGTCTCGCTCGCGAGCATCGCGCTCACCGTCTTCTCGCGCGACCCGATCGTGATGGCGCTCGGCATCGTCGCGCTCTACTACGCACTCCGCGTCGAGTTCGACGCGCGGATCTTCCGCGACATCGCAGACGGCAAACTCACTCTCGAAGAGTTTGATGCCGCAATGCCACATAGGAAGAGCGGCCGGCCGCTCGAGGATCGCTGCCGCGGTGCACGACGGCTCGTCACGATCCTCGGCGTGATCACCGTCATGCAACTCGCAACGCTCCTCGTGAGATCATTTTTGAAATCGTGACGAGCGACGCGCTGCACAATCCGGTGTTCCGCATCTATTTCGTGGTGCTGATGGGGCTGCTCGTCTTCGCCGGCGCCCTCATCGCGATTCTCCGCTTCGGTCTTCACAAGAACGTCGATCACGCGTGGAAGGCCTATCGCGGCTGGCTGATCATGATTCCGCCCATCTTCGTCGCGCTGCTCATCGGGCGCGTGGCGACGATCGTCTTCTTCACCGCGGTCGCGATCGGTGCGTTCATCGAGTTTGCGCGAGCGACCGGCCTCTATCGCGATTGGTGGATGACGAGCATCGTCATCATCGGCATCGCATCCGTCGGCGTGGTCTCCGCGATGGACGATCCCGATCCTGCACTGCACGCCCACGGCTGGTACGGCATGCTGATGGCGCTGCCGGTTTACGTCGTCGCCGCGATCATGATGATCCCGATCCTTCGCGATCGCGCGAAGGGTCAACTGCAACCGATCGCGCTCTCCGTCGTCGGCTTCGTCTACATCGGCTGGATGTTCGGCCACCTCAGCTATCTCGTGAACGGGAAGAACGCCTATGGCTACCTCCTCTATCTACTGTTTGCGGTGCCGCTGAACGACATCGCCGCGTTCACATTCGGCCGCACGTTCGGAAAAAAGAAGCTACGGCCGAACATCAGTCCGAACAAGACGTGGGCGGGCTCTCTCGGCGCGTTCGCCGTGTCGATGGTTCTGCCCTGGCTCGTCCGCTTTTCGTTTCCCGAGTTCGGTACGACGGAGCTCCTTCTCACCGGCGTGATCGTCGGGATCGGCGGGCAGCTCGGCGATCTCACGATCAGCGTGATGAAGCGCGACATCGGGATCAAGGACATGGGCGCCGTGATCGAAGGACACGGCGGAATCCTGGATCGCGTCGACAGCCTGATTTACGTTGCGCCGCTGTTCTTTCACATGGCGCGGTATTTCGTGGGGTTGTGACGAGACAGCAGGCAACAGACAGCAGACAGCAGATTGGAGTAGCCTGCTGCCTGCTGCCTGCTGCCTGCTGCCTGTGATGGACGAGTGGCACTACGACCCGACTCCTGACTTCGATCAAACACCGTTCGAGCGGCTGCGCGGGTTTCCGCGTCATCCGAATCTCTTCGTCTACGCGGCACGCTCGCTCGCGAACCTCGTCATGCGCGCAATTCTCCGCTTCGGCAATCGTCTCGAGATCGAGGGCCGCGAGCATCTGCCGGACGGCGAGTCGTTCGTCATGGTCGCGAATCATGCGAGCCATCTCGATGCGCCATCGCTGATGGCGGCGCTGCCGCTGGCGCAGGTGCATCGCGCGTTCCCCGCGGCAGCCGCGGATTACTTCTTCACGAATCTGCCGGTGCTCGCGTTCTCCGCGATCGTGATGAACGCGATGCCGTTCGACCGGAAGGAAAATCCGAAGCAGAGCATCGACGCCTGCCGGCAACTGCTCGATGCGAAAGGCCACGTGCTGATTCTCTTCCCCGAAGGAACGCGAACGCAGGACGGCAGCATCGGGCCGTTCAAACCGGGAATCGGATTCCTCATCGCGGGAAGCGACATCCCCGTCGTGCCGTGCCGAATCGAGGGGGCGTTCCGCGCGTGGCCGAAGGGTGCATGGATTCCCCGGCCACGGAAGCTGAAACTGAAAATCGGTGCGCCTCTCCGGTTTCACCATATGCAACGGGTCAAGGAAGACGCTCTGCAGATCGCGGAAACGCTGCGAAAATCCGTCATCGCGTTACAATGAGCGCGGCCCGAAATCACATGGACAATCCGACAGGCTCTCAACGCCGACTGCTGCTGGTGGAAGATGAACGTCTGATTCGCGAGCGGATCGAGGCGGCCTTCACCGAGTGGGAGGTCACGGCGGCCATGGACGGCGAGCAGGCGATCGAGCTGCTGTGGAGCGGCATGTTCGATGTCGTGCTGCTCGACATGATGCTGCCCCGCCTTTCCGGCTATGACGTGATTCGCCACATGAGCATGAGACGTCCCGAGCTGCTGCAGCGCACCATCGTCTTCTCCGGTGCGAGCGACATCGATACCGCATTCATCGAGAACCTCAACATCCGCAAGATCATCAAGAAGCCGGCGCCCGCCGAGACGCTGCTCGAGATCGCGTCGGACATCGCGGCAGAACCGTAAGCGGTCTCCAGTTTATCCCGCGGTGCCATCGCTGATCCCTCGCGGCGCTCGGGATAAACTGAAAACCAACTCATGTGCGGGCTCACCGGCTTCGTCACCGCATCCCCATCGAACGACCTCACCGCCGACGTCCGCCGGATGTGCGATGCGCTCGTTCACCGCGGCCCCGACGACAGCGGCGAGTGGATCGATCCCCAACTCGGCGTTGCACTCGGCTTCCGGCGGCTGTCGATCATCGACCTCTCCCCCGCAGGCCATCAACCGATGCTCTCCCCATCGGGCCGCTTCGCCGGCACCCTGAACGGCGAGATCTACAACTTCGAGGAGTTGCGCAGCGAACTGCCGAAGATCGCGTACCGCGGTCACTCCGATACCGAAGTGATGCTCGCCGCGTTCGAGGCGTGGGGCGTGGAACGCGCCGTCAAGCGCTTCAACGGCATGTTCGCCATCGCGGTCTGGGATCGCGAATCGCGCCGCCTGCACCTCGTGCGCGATCGCATGGGCGTGAAGCCGCTCTACTACGGCACGGCGCGCAACACCTTTCTCTACGGCTCCGAGCTGAAGGCGTTCGAGCAGCATCCCGACTTCGATCGCAGAATCGATCGCAATGTCCTGCCGCTCTACCTCCGCTTTCTCTACGTCCCAGCACCGTTCAGCATTTATGAAGGTATCTACAAGCTGATGCCGGGCACGATCCTGACCTACGACCCGGCGAAGCGCGCGACGAGCACGACGACATACTGGTCCGCGCGCGACGCCGCCACGGACGGCGCGCAACATCCGTTTCAGGGATCGGAAGACGACGCGGCCAACGAGCTCGAGACGCTGCTGCGCGATTCCGTTCGACTGCGCATGGTGGCCGACGTCCCGCTCGGCGTCTTCCTTTCCGGCGGCGTCGATTCGTCGGTGGTCGCCGCGATGATGCAGAGTGAGAGTGCGGTTCCCGTCCGCACCTTCACGATCGGCTTCAACGATCCGGCCTACGACGAAGCACCTTTCGCGAAAGCCATTGCCCAACATCTGGGCACCAGCCACACCGAGCTGTACATGTCGGAAGACGACGTCGTCGACGTCATTCCGAAGCTGCCTACGATGTATGACGAACCGTTCGCCGACTCGTCGCAGATCCCGACGCATCTCGTGTCGTGGCTCGCGCGGCAACACGTCACGGTGAGTCTCTCGGGCGACGGCGGCGATGAATTGTTCGGCGGCTACAACCGCTACTTCATCGGCCAGCGCCTCTTCGGACATCTGCGGCGGATGCCCTCGGCGCTGCGCCCACTCGCGGGCAGGACGCTGACGTCGCTGTCGCCGCAATCATGGGATCGCCTCCTGGCGCTCGGACGTCCGCTGCTCCCGCGCGCGTTGCGCCAGCCGCGCTCCGGCGAGCGCATTCACAAAACGGCGCGCATGCTTGCGGCGAATGATCCCGACTCGATGTATCTCGAGCTCGTCTCGCACTGGCCGGACATCGCGCTCGATGCCCACGCGCACACGGCTCCCGTCACGTTGCGCAGCGAGTGGCCCTCACTCGCCGATCCCATCCTGCGGATGATGTATTTCGACCAGATCTCCTACCTGCCTGACGACATCCTGACGAAGGTCGATCGCGCGAGCATGGCTGTCTCGCTCGAAGCACGCGAGCCGCTGCTCGATTACCGCCTCGTGGAGTTTGCCTGGACCCTGCCGCTTTCGATGAAGGTGCGCGACGGAAAAGGAAAACATGTGCTGCGGCGCGTGCTCTACCGCCACATCCCGCCGGAACTGATCGAGCGTCCGAAGATGGGATTTGGAATTCCGCTGGAGTCATTGCTGCGCGGCCGTCTTCGCGACTGGGCCGAAGCACTCCTCGATGAGTCGCTGCTGCGCTCGCAAGGTTTGCTCGATCCCGCGCCGATCCGCGCCAAATGGAAGGATCACCTCTCCGGAAAGAGAGACTGGAAGCATCACCTGTGGGGCATCCTGATGCTGCAGGCCTGGCTGGGGCGACGATGAAGAATCTGTCTTCGCCGGTCTCGCCCCCTACACGATCCCCCGAATCGCGGTGCGCTCATCGGCGGTCAGCACGCGCGCGAAAACCAGCGAGCCGTAGATCATCACAGCAGTCCCCGCGATCGCGACCTTCATGATCGCCGACGGGACGAAGAAGCCCGCCGCTCCTGCGATCAGTACGGCGATACTCATCGCGAACGAACCGCGGCGGTCAGGCAGGAGAGGGAAGCGGAATCCGGACTCCCGCCCTGCGTACCACGCGAAGAGCACGGTGCCCGCACAGGTGCGCAGGCTCCACGCGACCGCAGCACCTGCTGCGCCAAAGTAGTGAATGAGCACGACCGCGACGATGAGATAAGGCAAGAGCAGGAGGACGTTGCAGCGCGCAACCAGATCCGTCCGTCCGTACGCAATGAGCAACCCGTATGAAGGGAACGACAGGATTTCCACGAGCACACCGCCGATCAGCAGGAAAAATGGCAGTGCGCTTTCGCGGCCATATTCCGGGCCGGCCCAAAGCGTCAGAAACGGACGCGCGACCACGGAGACGAACAGCACGGCGGGCAACCCCCAGTAGAGCATTCCGTGCAGAGCGCGCCGGTAGAGTTGCTCGAGTCCGGGCCGGTCGTCGTTGGCGTGCATACGCGACAACGCCGGCATCAGCATCTGCAACATCGCTGTGGGAACGGCCGTCATCATGAACGCGAGTGTGAATGCCACTGAGTAGTGAGCGAGTGCCTGCACCGACGCGTAGCGCGGAATCAGCAGCTTCTCGCTATTGGTCAGCGCCGTCTCCGCGATCGTCGAGACGACGAGAGCTCCGCCGAAGCGGGCCAGCGCCTTGAGCAGATCCGAACGGACGATCGGCCGTCGAAGCGCCGGCAGGAGTTTCATCGAGATTACCGCGTGCATGAGCGAGTTGAGGATGGCGACGCACGCGATGACGATTGCCGCACCCTTCAATCCCGCGCCGAGATAGAGGACGACCGGGACGAGCACGATCTGCAGGATCGCGGAGCCGCTCGCAACGGAAACGAGCAACTCCACACGCAGGCGAACCAACGCCGCCGTATTCAGCACTCCTGACGCGTTTCGCCCCATGAATCCAATCGCGGCGAGCCGCACACAGAAGATGCCCGCTTCATGCAATGACGGCGGAAGGCGCAGCCCCTGAACGACGAGCGGCCGTGCAAGTGCGAACAGCGCTGCACCGACGAGGGTCGCTGGAACGAGCGCGAGCATGAGCGAGGACCAGATGGCCGCGGCTTCCCCCTCCTCGTCGCCTTGTTCGTGCGCCATCGCGCCGAAGCGCGTCGACGCCGTTCCCATCCCGAGATCCGCAAATGCGAGGTAGCCCACGAGGACGTGCATCAACGCCAGCACGCCATAGCGCTCGGGACCGAGGAGGCGAATGGTCCAGGGTGTGGCAACGAGCGTGGCGAGCATCATCAGCATCTGTCCGCCAAAGCTCAGCAGTGCGCCGCGCGCAACTCCTGTCGTCAACCCTCTGGGATTCTTCATCGGACCGCGCGCATTCTAATTCGACAGCCGGTGTTACCCTTCGCGCAACCCGAATGACCCAGCCCCTTCGCGCCCTCTACATCTGTTACTTCGGACTGAACGAGCCGCTCGTTCAGACGCAGGTTCTCCCGTATCTGCGCGAGCTCGCGGGCGCGGGGATCGAGGTTTCGATTCTGACCTTCGAGCCGGAGATGCAGAGCCGCTGGAGTGCGGAAGCACGAGCGGAGGCAGCCCAGGCGTTGCGAGAGTCGGGGATCGCGTGGTACGCATTGCCGTATCACAAGCGCCTGGCCGCCGCGAAGGTTTTCGACATCGTGCGTGGCGCGCTGTTCGCCGCACGTCTCGCGCGGCGCGAATCCATCACACTCTTCCATGGCCGGAGTCATGTCGGCACTGCCATCGGAGCGCTGGCGAAGAAACTCTCCGGCGGCCGGCTCATCTTCGACATTCGGGGACTGCTCGCGGATGAGTATGCGGAGAACGGCAACTGGCAGCATCGCAGCCTCAAGTACCGCCTCACAAAAGCAGCCGAGCGCGGACTGCTTCGAACTGCGGATGGCTTCGTCGTCCTCACCGGCATGGTGCAGCAGACGATCTTTCCCGATGGGACCGGCAATCGGCCGCTCGAGCTCATCCCATGCTGCGTCGACACCGCGCGCTTCGAGGGAACGCCGCCCCGACGCAACCCTCAACGCGTCGTCTATGCCTACTCGGGCGCACTTGGCGGCTGCTATCTCATCGACGAGACGGCGGACCTGCTCGCTGCCGCACGCGCGCGCGATCCGCGCACCTTCGCGCTCATCCTGACGATGGATACGTCCTCGCGGATCGAAGAGGCGCTTCGCGCGCGTGGATTTCAAGACGATGACTTTCGGGTCGTTCGCGCACGCCCCGGCGAGGTGCCGGCTCTGCTGCGCACGGCCGATGCCGGCGTCTCGGTCATTCGCCCCTCGTTCGCACGCCGAGCCTCATCCCCCACCAAGTACGCCGAGTATCTCGCGGCAGGCCTGCCGGTGATCATGACGGCCGGCATCGGCGATCTCGACGAGGAGATCCGCGAGCATCGCGTCGGCGTAATCCTGAAGAGTCTCGATGCGGCCGGGTACACCGCGGCACTGGAAGAACTCGCCGAACTGCGGCGCGATCCGGATCTAACCAGCCGTTGCATCGAGATCGCCCGCTCTCGCTATGACCTCCACATCGTCGGTGGCCCCCGTTACGAACGTCTGTACCGGAAGGTTGCCGCGTCGTGAGCCGTACGCGGGTACGCGCACTCGCGACCTATCCGGTCGCCGCCGCCTGCACGCGCTTTCGGATCGTACAGTTCATCGAGCCGCTGCGAGAGCTGGGAATCGACCTCGAGCTCTCCTCCTTCCTCGACGACACGCTCTTCTCATCTCTTTACACGCCGCAACGGCTCTGGAAGCATCTTCCGCGTCTCGCGATTCGCACGGCGCAACGGACGCTCGAGGCGTTTCTCGCCGATGCGAATCTCGTCTTCGTCCAGCGGGAGGCCATGTTGTTCGGACCGCCGGTCGTCGAGTGGCTGATCGCACGCCGCATGCCGATGATTCTGGACATCGACGATCCTACCTGGATGCCGTTCGACAGTCCTGTCTATGGACGCCTCGCTACGCTGCTCAAGTTTCCGTCGAAGACGAACCAACTGATCGACTGGGCAGACTGCGTCACCTGCGGCAGCCCGAACATCGCGGCCTATGCAGAATCGCGCGGCGCGAAAGCCATGCTGATTCCGACCGTGGTCGACACGAAGAAGTTCGCCCCTCGCTGCGGACCGCACGCCGGCATTCCCACGATCGGCTGGATCGGCACGCACACGACCTATCCGTTCCTGCGCAGTCTATTTCCCGTGTTCGAGCGGCTCGCGCGGGAACATCGATTCCGCCTGCTGATCGTCGGGTCGGGCGAGTCCCGCATCGACATCGCCGGCGTCGAGGTCATCAGCCGCCTGTGGCACCTCGATCGTGAGATCGACGACTTTCAGTCGATCGACATCGGCGTCTATCCTCTCGTCACCGACGAATGGACGCGGTACAAATCGGGGTTCAAAGCGGTGCAGTACATGGCAGCTGGAATCCCCTTCGTGATGACACCCGAGGGAGTCTGCGCAACGATGGGAATCGAAGGAACCACGCACTTCGCCGCGACCACTCCCGACGAATGGTACGAAGCACTGCGCAGGCTCCTCACCGATGCCACCTTGCGCAGCGCGGCCGGTGCTGCAGGGAGAACGCATGCGGTCGAGAATTACGACCTTCAGCGTGCGGCGCGGGTGCTGGCTTCGGTGATTGGGGCGGTGACGGGACGCTCCGGCGAAATTCAGAATGCACGCTCTTCCGGTTTTTCAGTGGGCAACCCGAAGGATTGAATCGTCATCCCGAGCGTCTGAGCTTGCTCACTCATCGGCAGTTGACCCACTGTGCTGGCGCGCACCCTCCAGCTTGCTTTACACCAGTCGATCCACTAGCGTGCTCTCGGTCCAATGTTGCAGTTCTTCCCGATCGCTGCCTCGTTCCTCTTGTCCGCACTGGCTACGCCCATTGTTCGCGCTCTTGCCCGCCGCTTTGGTGCCGTAGCTGCGCCGCGCAGCGACCGCTGGCACAGCAAGCCGACCGCAATGTTCGGAGGCACGGCCATCTTCATCGGCGTCCTCGCGATGTCAGCCAGCGCGCTTCCGCACTCACGCGACCTGATCGCGCTGCTCGGTGCGAGCTCGATGCTCTTCATCGTCGGCTTCGTCGACGACCTCTTGAAGATCAAGCCCTACCAGAAACTGATCGGCCAGATCATCGGTGCGGCGACGGTCATCTACTTTGGTCTCGTGCTCCCGTGGACTTCGTTTCCTCTGGCGAACATCGCGATCACGTTCGTCTGGCTCGTCGGCATCACGAATGCCGTGAACATGCTCGACAACATGGACGGCCTGTCCTCCGGAGTCGCAGCAATCGCGGCGATTTTTCTCTGCGCCGATTTCGCGTTGAAAGGACAGTGGCACGAAGCTGAGCTGCTCGCGATCTTTGCTGCCGCGCTCCTTGGGTTTCTGCTCTACAACCACAATCCCGCATCGATCTTCATGGGCGACTGCGGCTCGATGTTCATCGGCTTTCTGCTGGCAGGCAGTGCGCTCCTCAGCAACGTCGGCGGCCGTTCGCGGAGCATCAGTGCCGTGCTCGCCGTTCCGATCCTGGTGCTGCTCGTTCCGATCTTCGACACGACGTTCGTGACGCTGGTTCGAAAGCTCGCCGGCCGGGCAGCATCGCAAGGCGGCCGCGATCACACGTCGCATCGCCTGGTGGCGCTCGGCCTGTCGGAAAAGCACGCGGTGTGGCTGCTCTATGCGCTCGCCGTCAGCGGCGGGCTTCTGGCCCTGCTCGTCCACGATGCATCCATCGATGTGAGCATCGCCGCGATGATCGCGTTCACGATCGCGCTCACCTTCATCGGCATTCATCTCGGCCGCGTCCGGGTGTACGACGACGCGGAAGGAAACGCCCTCCCGTTCGTCGCGATTCTGATTGGCTTGTCGCACAAGCGGCGCCTGTTGGAGGTCGGACTCGACGTCGCGCTGATCACGCTCGCCTACTACATCTCTTCCGCGCTCAAGTTCGGCCCGTTCCACGACTCGGCCGACTGGCGCCTGTTCGTGCAGACGCTGCCGATCGTGGTCGTCATCAAGCTGACGGCGTTTCTGGCAGGGGGGATTTATCGCGGCATCTGGCGCTATGCCAGCGTCGCCAACGTCCTCGGCTTTGCGCGCGCGACAGCAGGAGGCTCCGTCGCCACGGTGCTGGCACTCGTTCTGATCTACCGCTTCGAAGGCTTCTCTCGAACCGTGATGGCGGTCGATGCCATCCTCTTGTTCGTGCTGCTGACCGGAAGCCGCTTCGCATTCCGCGTTCTGCGACGCCTGCTTCCGGCCTCACACGCGAAAACGGCGCGGCGCGCGCTCATCTATGGTGCGGATGACGGCGGCGAGCTCCTCTACCGCGAACTTCGCAACAACCCAGACCTCCTCGCGATGCCGGTCGCTTTCTTCGATGACGATGCCATCAAGAGCGGGCGCCTGCTGCATGGACTTCGCATTTATACGCCACCCGCGACACTGGAAGAGATCTGCCGGCGATTCGCGATCGAACAGGTAATGATCGCCGGCAGAGCGGTCTCCGGCGAAAGCATCGCGGACATCATCCGGCAATGCGAGCCGCTCAACGTCCGCGTCTACCGCGCCGCCATGACCGTTCAGCAACTCTCGCCGGAGAGCGATTCTCGCGTGCTCACGTTCGTGAACGGTCGCGGATGATCTCCTGGAGAATGTCATCGAGGCTCGTCACCGGTGCGAACCCGATGAACCGCTGCAGCTTCGACGTATCGGGAACGCGCCGCGGCATGTCTTCGAAGCCTTTCTCGTACGCCTCGCTGTAAGGCACGTAGACGAGCTCCGACTTCGATCCCGTCAACGCAAGCACACGCTCCGCGAGTTGTGTGATCGAGACTTCCTGGGAGGAACCGATGTTGAAAACTTCGCCCGCCGTGTTCGGATGATCGATCACGGCGATCAGCGCTTTGACGACATCGCCGACGTACGCGAAACACCGCGTCTGCTCGCCGCTGCCGTAGACGGTGAGCGGCCTTCCGGCGAGTGCCTGCGAAACGAGCGTCGGCACGACCATGCCATAGCGTCCTACCTGACGCGGCCCGACGGTGTTGAAGAGCCGCGCGATGATGGTCGGCAACCCACGCTCGTGAAAGTACGCGTACGCAAGAAACTCGTCGATCGCCTTCGAGCAGGCGTAGCTCCAGCGGCCCTTGGTCGTCGCCCCCATGACGATGTTTCCGTCTTCGCGAAAGGGCACATCCTCGCTCAGCCCATAGACCTCGGACGTCGAGGCGAGAAGCAACCGCTTGCCGTGGCGGCTCGCCGCACTGAGCACGACTTCCGTGCCGCGCACATTGGTCTCGATCGTCCGCACAGGACTCTCGACGATCAGCTTCACGCCGACCGCGGCAGCGAGATGGATGACCAGGTCGCATTGCTGCACGAGCTGCTCGACGACCTCAGCGTTGTGAACGCTCTCGATCGTTCGATGAAAGCGCGGATGCTCCGCGAGATGCCGAACGTTCTCCAGACTTCCGGTGGAGAGGTCGTCGAGGATGAATACTTCATCGCCTCGTTCGATGTATGCGTCGGAGAGATGCGAGCCGATGAATCCGGCGCCGCCGGTAATCAGAATTTTCATGTGTTTCGTGCCTTCTCCCCTCTAACGGAAAGAAGGGACTGATAGAGCCGCAGTATATCGGCGGCAAGGCGCTCCCTCGAATACGAATTGACCGCGTGTTCGCGGCCATGTTCGCGAACACGCTCGCGCAACATGTCGTCGCCGAGCAGACGCATCAGCCCCGCTGCAAATCCGGAGACGTCGTCCGGCGCCGCGGTGATCCCGCGCTCGCGAATCGCGTAGCCCTCACACTGTTCCTCCACGAAGCCGAGCAGATCGACGACGCCGCCGGCTTCGGTGCTGACCACGGGCTTACCCGTCATCATGGCCTCGATGATCGCGAGCGGTGTGCCTTCGTTCCTCGAGGTCAGCGCGAGGACGTCGATCGCGGCATAGATGTCTCTCGCTTCGCGCATTCCGGCGAAGATCACCTTGCCTCCACGTGCCTGGAGTGAGGCGCGCAGCTCGCCATCACCGAAGACGACGAACGTCGCTCGCTCCTGCAACATCGACGCGACCTGCAAGAACATCTCGTGGTTCTTGATCGCTGTGACGCGGCCGACGATGCCGACGACCAGAGCGTCTGCACCGATTCCCAGCTCGGTGCGCAACGCCTCCCGCGCGGCAGGCGCAGGGTGCAATCCTCCAATGTCGATCCCGAGAGGCACGACGGCAAACTGCTCGCGCCGGCCGATCGAGAACGTGCCGTGAATCTCGCGCAGCTGCTGTTCGCTCAAGACCACGATTCGATCCGTATTGAGCCGCGCGAGCATCCGTTCGATCGCGAGAAAGAGTCTCGTCTTCAACGGTCCGTAGTAGCCGTGAAACACATGACCGTGAAAAGTGTGGACGAACTTCGGCCGCTCGCCTTTAGGCGAAAAGACGCGATAGAGCAATCCGGCAATCCGTCCGACCGCGCCCGCCTTCGCCGTGTGCGTGTGCACGATCTGCGGCCGCAGCTCCACCATCAGCCGCCACAAACGCCAGATCGTGACCACATCGCGCGGCGAGAGCTCGCGGCTCATCGAAGGAAGCACCGTCGGCGTGACCCCATGCTCCGTCGCGAATGCACTCATGTCCGACTCGCCGGGCGGAACGACGCCGGTGACGAGATGAGCATCCGCACCGCTTGCGGCCAGCGCTTCGTTGAGCCAGACGACATGACGCGCGGGTCCGCCGACATTCAGCCGCGCGATCAGACGCAGCACTCTCATCGGCTCCGTCATGGCTTGCGCTTCACCGCTTCGTCGACGCGGAGGCGCAGAGATCCGTCGAGCTGCTCCGCGTAGTATTCGCTGAATCGTGCGGCACGCACCAGGTCGGGCAACGCGGCATCAGGACGTCCCATCTGCACGGTCACGAAGCCGCGGCGGAAATAGATCTCCGGCCGATCGTCGATCGCCAGCGCTCGCGTGTACGCATCGGCGGCACGATTCCATTCGCCGATCGCTTCCCAATTCGCACCATAGAGCAAATACCACTGCGGATCGAGTCCGCGCGACTCCTCCACGGACTCCAGATCGCGCAGATTGCGATGGGCCATCGCCACTGCGATCTGTGGATCGCGCTTCTCCATTTCCGTCGTCCGCAGATCGACGCGCGTGATCATCAGATTTCCACGATAGGGTTCGATGCAGAGGCGCTGGATCGCGAGGCACGCGATCGCCAGCGCAGCGGCGCGCGGAAGAATCGTTCTAACGATCGTCATCGTCACGATCCCAGGTGAGACAAACTGCGCCCGCCGTGAGCAACAACAGGCGCGCGGCCGCGAGCTCGAGCGGAAATTGTGCAAGGCACAACACGAACGCCAGAACAGCCAGCGGCCAGCGCATGGAACGCGCGACCGCTGCCTCCTGCGTCGAAGCGCCGCCGCGTCTCCATACCAGCAGAGCGATTGCAGCGAGAAATAGCAGATAGCCCGGAAGCCCGCTCTCCGCCGCGATCTGCAGATGATCGTTGTGCACCTCTCCCCAGTTCATCGGATAGCCCTTCGTCCATGCCTGCGGATACTTCGCGTCGAGGCCCAGGCGATACGACATGAAGTGGTACTTGAAACAACCGGGTCCGACTCCGGTCAACGGATCGCCGCGCAGCATCTCGACCGCGGTCAGAAACGGGACGAGGCGCTCCGAGGAGAGCGCTGCGTAGTCACGCTGCCTGATTGCATGAACGATCACTCTCACGCCGGAACCAAGACCCGTCGAAGGGACCGCAACCGTGATCGCGACCGCCATGAGCACAGCGGCAACGCAGATCGCCGCCCGGCGCGAGTGCATCCCGCCGAAAACAATCAGACCCGCAATGAGCGCCCCCACCGCCGTTTTGGTCGCACTCGCGATGATCCCCAAAACGAGCAATACGGCAATCGACGCGTAGAACCATCTCCGCAAACGATGCGTGTTCACCGCGACGGCAATCGCGAGCAGCGTCGCGCCCGAGAGGTACGTTCCCACATCGTTGGGATTCCCGAGGAACCCGACCGTGCCCATGTGCGTGGTGACGTCCTTCGCGCCGGAGTAAGGCGTCCAGACTCGCAGCTCCTGAGAGACGGCGAGGATCGCGTTGCAACAGGCAGCGAACATCAGCGCATCGATCAGAAACATCGATCGCGACTGGAGTGCGATGCACGTCGCGATGAAGATGATCGCCGCGGCCACAATCGTGATGAGGCTGTCGGTACTCAGCAGACGATTCGTCGACAGCAGCGTCGTCACCGCACCCCAGATCACGGCCAGCAGCGCGAGTACGAACTCGGGACGCATCGACACCGGCCACGTACGCGTGCGCGATGTCCACCAGAACACCGCGAGCATCAGCAGGAGAATCGCTTCGCCGCGAAACACGAGCTCTTTCGGCAGGCGAAAGTGATCGTCACCATTCGAGATGAGCAACCCCGTGCCGAGAAGCCCCAGCGCAAGGACGGCATGAATGGCACGCTCCACGAGTGTCAAGACGGGGAACGATACCGCAGTGCGGCGGCAGACAGCAGGGGGCAGACGAACACGTTCTCTCCATCCGTCTGCTGCCCGCTGCCCGCTGCCTGTAACCGACCATCCGGTTTGTCGTACCATCACAGAGTCCATTTAGTAAGAATGAAGAACCTCGAGCGCTCCGCATTTCGCGGCACGCAACGTTTCCTCATTGAGGGCGAGCTGGGATCCGGTGGATTCGGTGTCGTTTATCGCGCCTACGATCGCCAGCGAAACGCCGTCGTTGCGCTCAAGCGGCTGCCATGGAGCGACCCCGAGATGCTGTATCGCTTCAAACAGGAGTTCCGCACACTCGCCGGCATCTCGCACCCCAATCTCGTTTCTCTCTACGAGCTGATTTCCGAGGAGTCCGACTGGTTCTTCACGATGGAGCTGGTCGAGGGAACGACGTTTCTTCACTACGTCCGTTCGAGCGGCAGCATCATCGAAGAACCAACCGAAGTGCTTCCGCTTCCGAACTTCGACGGCAAGCCGCTCAAGCCGCAACGGCGCCAGCGCGCGGAACAGGCGACGCTCGACTACGACCGCATTCGCGATGCCTTCTTCCAACTCGCCAGCGGAGTCGATGCCATGCACAACGCCGGCAAACTGCATCGCGACATCAAACCGACGAACATCGTGGTGACCGACGAGCGCCGCGTCGTCCTGCTCGACTTCGGCCTCGCGATGGATCTGCTGCGCGATCGCGAGCGGCCGCATCCGAACGCTTCGATCGAAGGCACGCCCGACTACATGTCACCTGAGCAGGCCGCAGACAAAATCCTCACACCAGCCAGCGATTGGTACGGCGTCGGCATCGTTCTCTTCGAGGCGCTCACGGGCATCCTCCCCTTCAGTTGCGACAGCCCGCTGGAAGTGCTCAAGCGAAAGAACACGGAGTCTGCGCCGAAGCCGAGCGCATTCCTCGACGGCATTCCGGAGGATATCGACACCCTTTGCGCGAAGCTGCTCGAGCGTGACCCTGCCAAACGCCCTTCAGGCAGCGAGATCCTCTCGCGCCTCGGCGGCTCTCGCGAGGTGCGCGTCGAATCGCGCGCGCGTCACGACTTCGTCGGCCGGCACTCGCAACGTCTGCAACTGCAACTGGCGCTCGAGGAAGTGCATCGCACCCAGCGGCCCGGCGTCGTATTCGTCTCCGGACGTCCCGGCATGGGCAAGAGCTCGCTGATCCAGGATTTCACATCATCGGTGATGAGCAGCGATCCGAAGACGCTCGTCATCGCCGGCCGCTGCTACGAGAGCGAGTCCGTGCCGTTCAAAGCACTCGACAGCGCGATCGACTCGCTGACGCGGCAGATTCGCCGTATGCCGCGCGGCGAGATGCAGCAGCTCCTGCCCAACGGCACGGAGGCGATCGCGCGACTCTTCCCCGTCTTCAGAACGATCAACGTTCGTAACGAACCAAGCGAACAGCCGCGCGATCCGCAGGAGATCCGCCGCCGCTCGGTGCTCTCGTTCACCGACCTCATTCAACGTCTGACGCGCACGCGCTCGTTCGTCATCGTGATCGACGACGTTCACTGGGGGGACATCGACAGCGCCCAACTCCTCGGCGAGATCCTGAGGCAGACGAACGCGCCGCCGATGCTGCTCGTGCTCTCGTTCCGCGAGGAGTCGCGCCGCAATCGCTTCGTCGAAACATTGAATCGCAACATCCGGAACAAACGCGAGATCGTCGTCGACGCTCTCTCGTCAAACGAAGCGCGCATGTTCGCCGCACAGGCCCTCGGAACGAGCATGACGGATCCCGTGGTGCAGCGAATCGTTGAGGAAGCCGGCGGCAGCCCGCTCTTCATCGAGGAGCTCGTCTCGCACGTCGCTTGCGGCGGCGAGGAGGGCGCGGGAGGCGTGCGGCTCGAAGATGTCATCCTTGCGCGCGTCCATGCGCTCCCTTCCGACGCACGGGCCCTGGCGGAGACGATCGCCATTGCAGGGCATCCGGTGACCGATGAAGTTGCCAAGACCGTCGCCGGAATCGACAACACGATGCTCTCCGCACGAGGCGTGCTTGCGACGCGACAGATGATCCGCATCTATCGCACGCCGGATGGCGAACTGTACGAGACGTACCACGATCGGATTCGGGAAGCGATTACGGAGTCCCTTCCGGAAGAGCGCCTGCGCGAGATCCATCTGCGGCTGGCGCAGACGCTCGCGGCCGCGATGGGGGGAGAGACCGAAACGATCGCGACGCACTTCCTCGAGGGGGGAGATCGCGAACGTGCGTTCGAGTACTTCCGCGACGCCGCGGCGGAGTCGGTTGCCGCACTCGCGTTCGATCGAGCGGTCACGCTCTATCGAACGGCGATGGAGCTCTCACCAGTCGAAAACGACGGACGGCAGGAACTTCGTGTGCGCTACGCCGAGGCGCTCGCCAGCAGCGGACGTGGAGCAGAGGCGGGACACGCCTACGTGCGGGCCGCATCCACGGCAAAGCCATGCGCGGTCATGGATCTCAAGCGCAACGCTGCGGAGCAGTTTCTGCGCAGTGGTCACATCGACGAAGGAATCGAGCAGATCTCCGCCGTGCTCGCGGAATGCGGCATGTCGCTCGCCCGCACACCGCGGCGCGCGTTTCTCAGCTTCATCCTGCGGCGTGCGCTCGTGCGTGCGCGCGGGACGCACTTCAAGCGGCGTCGCGCAGAGGAGATCTCACCCAGGCTCCTGCGTCGTGTCGATGTGTGCTGGTCGGTCGCAACGGGGCTGGCACTGGTCGACACATTCCGCGGCGCTGATTACCAGAGCAGGCACATGTTGCTGGCGCTGAAGGCGGGCGAGCCGTATCACGTCGCGCGCGCCATGGCGATGGAAGCAGGGTATTCATCAGCCGACGGATGGCGCGCGCGCGAACGCACTGCGGTGCTGCTGGAACGCGCGCGGGTCCTGGCCAGCGAGACGGGACATCCTCATGCAATCGGACTCGTGGAGATGGTCGACGGCATCGCTGCCGTGCTCGAGGGCCGCTGGCTCGATGGACTCGATCGCTGCGGACTGGCCGCTGCCACGCTGCGCGAGCGCTGTACGAACGTGACGTGGGAACGCTTCAATGCCGACATTTATGCACTGATCGCGCTGATGTGGCTTGGGCGCTTCGGCGAGCTGGCCGTACGAATTCCAGCGGTCATGGACGAGGCCTCCGATCGCGGCGATCTCTATGCGGAGACGTATATCCGCTCTGCGCTGCAGTGGCCTCTGCGGCTCGTCGAAGACAAGCCGGACGAGGCACGCAGCGACGAGGAGCGCGCGATGGCCGTCTGGTCGCATGCTGGCTATCACATCAACCACTATCACGACCTCCTCGCCGGCAGCGAGATCCTGCTGTACCGAGGCGATGCGATCGGTGCGTGGCAGCGGCTCGATGCGCGATGGAAGGACCTCAAGAAGTCGATGCTGCTCAGCGTCCAGATCGTGCGCATCGAATCCGCGTTCCTCAAGGCGCGCTGCGCGATGGCAGCCGCAAACGCGACGCGCGATCAGCACCTGCATCAGATCGCGCGCCAGGAAACCTCGCGCCTGTCATCCGAGCGCGGCCCCTGGGGACCAGCCCTCGGATCACTGCTGCTCGCGGCGATGGCGATCAACGAAGGCGACGCCAGCGCAGCACAGAAGCTCGAGAAGGCGGAGCAATTGCTGAATGCCGTCGACATGAAACTGCACGCGATGATCGCACGGCGTCAGCGAGGCGTGCTGGTGGGCGACAGCGGAATGGTGTTCAGCGCTACGACGGCGATGCAGAACGAGGGCGTCAAGAATCCTGACCGTTATTCACGTCATTGGCTGCCAATTTCCAGATAATCGCCACTCAGCACTTTCCCTCTTCATTCGTAACGACGATTGATGAAGAACGTCATCCTATCGCTCTGCATACTCCTGACGACGATCCCGCTCTTCGCACAAAGGAGATTCCAACGCCGCCCGCTGGCGGCCTCGATGCCCCAATTCGATCTCGACGAAGACGACACCCCTCTGACCGTTCCGCCCGGTGTTCGCGTGATCAAGGACGTCGCGTACTCTAACGATCCGTTGCAGCGTATCGATGTTTACCTCCCGCAGAACGCGCACAGTGCGCCGGTCATCTTCATGGTCCATGGCGGCGGCTGGCGGACGGGCGACAAGGCGATGAAGCGCGTCGTCGAAAACAAGCTTCGCCACTGGTCGGCGCTGGGCTACGCATTCGTTTCCGTCAACAACCGCTTGCTGCCAAACGCATCTCCGCTGGAGCAGGCACGCGACGTCGCGAAGGCACTCGCGTTCATGGAGAAACAGGCGGCATCGTGGGGCGCCGATCCGAAGCGCGTGATCATCATGGGGCACTCCGCCGGCGCACATCTCATCTCGCTCATCGAGACCTCCGATCGTCTCGCGCCGGATCTCGGAGGAGCAACCTGGATCGGAGCCGTGAGCCTCGACAGCGCGGCGCTCGATGTCGTCGAGATCATGGAGAAGCGGCACTTCCCACTCTATGACAAGGCATTCGGCAGCGAGCCGGCGTTCTGGAAAGCGGCGTCGCCCTATCACGCGTTGTCGCATCGCGAGCCGCCGTTCCTCGCAGTCTGCTCGAGCCGGCGCGCGGACTCATGTACCCAGGCCGATCGCTTCGCTTCCAAGGCGCGCTCGTTCGGCATCACCGCCTCCGTCCTTCCCGAAGATCTCTCCCACAGGGAGATTAACGAAACGCTCGGCGAGACCTCCGCTTACACAGAAGCCGTCGATCGCTTCATCAACGCATGCCTTTCGCTCCACTCCAAGTAGAACTTTTGCCCTCCTCTCTGCACCGAGGGATCCTCGGTGCAGGAGGTTCGCAATGAACAAGAAGTTGGACCAATTGAGGCGTGAAGTCGAGAAACGTGGAGGCATCATCGGATTCACACCGGAGATTCCCGACGAGATCGCGGAGATGCTGCTGAAGGACGTGCTCGCTTGTCCCGATTGCGAGGCAATCGCAAAGAGCCCTTCGATCGACCAGGTCCTGGAGACTGAAGCACCTTATTGGCGAAGGCGCGGCCACTAAACGATCTGCGCGCCGTACTCCGCGAGCAACTCGCGCAACACCGATCGATGACACCGCGTTTCGTCCGCGCAATAGCAGCCGGCGGAGAAATTGGTCTGCTGTGAGAGCGCCGCCAGGAGCTTGAGCAAACGCACGTTCTCGCCATCGCTCATCTCCTTGCGATAGGCGCGGACGAATCGCAGCCAGTCGCGGTCGGAGGCCGACGCCTGTGCACTCTTCACGAGCTCTGCGCTCGGCGCGAGCTGTGGAAGCCAGACGTCGTACCAATTGTCCGCCGCGAGCCGCTCCGTGCGCACACCGCGCGGCGGACGCCGGACTGTGCCCACGCGCAGCCCTTCTCCGCTCACGCGATCGGATCCGAGACGAACGATGCGAATGCTCAATGCTGCTAATCCTCCAACATCCGCTCATGACCTCTCGCGCAAACGCCACGAATGCAGTCGTGAAATCCTTCGTCATCGAATACATCACGCGTGCGCCAGTGCGCGCCGCAGAATGTGAGCGCGCACGTCGGACAGTAGAAAGGCGCGAGCTCGAAATCCAGCTCGAACAACGCACGTGCGGATCGCATCGCATGCTGCAGCTCGTCCATCGTTCGGTCGAGCTCGCGCACCGGCAACTTCATCTCCGACGTAAAGCTGGAGACCTCCAGGCAGACGCCGAGATTGGAGGTACGGAGCCGGACGACACCGGCGATCTCCCTGCACTCTGCGCACGCGAACGACTGCTCATAATTGCTCGCTGCCGCTTCGAGCAGCGCCTTCACTTCGGCGTACTGCTGGAGACGTGCGCGGTCCGAGTCGGACGGATTCGGAAGCCGCGTCACATCCATGTTGTCGCTGACATCGGCTAGCTTGACGACGCGCGCGATTGGATGCGCCGCGGCACGCCGGGCCGCGTCAATCCGCTGCTCGCCCTTGCTCTTCGTCAGCGCCGCGATCGCATCGAGCACCTCGTGCGGAAACCCTTCCGCCTCGAGATCGCCGAGTGTGACATCCGTATCTTCGACGACGTCATGCAGCACGGCAGCCATGCGCTCATGCGGCGCACGCACCGACATCATCACCCGCAGCGGATGAAGAATGTAGGGCGCACCAGCTTTGTCGACTTGTCCGGCGTGCGCCCGTGCCGCGATCTCGATCGCCCGTTCGAGAGTGCTCAAGGGCCAAATTCTAGCGAAGAATGGGGCCGTAGCTGCGAACGCTGTTCGCCAGCCGCCTCGGCAGACCAGATGTTCCCGTGTAAGACAGCGCAAAAGAAAAGGCGGCCTTTCGGCCGCCCTTTCGACTTGCTCATTTGATTCGTCTACTGCTCGTCGTCGAAGTCGGCCATCGACAGCGCCTCTTCGTCCTCGTTGCGCAGCAGATCCTCGAGCGACGGCTGAACCACGACCGGCTCGTCCTTCTCGAGGAACACTTCGCGATACGCCGGCATACCCGTACCCGCCGGGATCAGACGGCCGACGATGACGTTCTCCTTCAGACCGCGCAGGTAGTCGACACGGCCCGCGATCGCGGCCTCCGTGAGCACGCGCGTGGTCTCCTGGAACGACGCCGCCGAGATGAACGAATCGGTCGACAGCGACGCCTTCGTGATGCCGAGCAGCAACGGCGTACCGTCTGCAGGCTCACCGCCACGATTCATGACCTTCTCGTTCTCTTCCATGAAGCGGAAACGATCGACCTGCTCATCCACCAGGAAATCCGTATCGCCGACGCGCGTGACTCTAACCGAGCGCAGCATCTGGCGGCAGATGACTTCGATGTGCTTGTCGTTGATCGCAACCGACTGCGAGCGATAGACCTCTTGAATCTTGTCCACGAGGTAACGCTGCAGTTCCTTGATCCCGAGGACCGCGAGGACGTCGTGCGGATCGATCGGACCGTCGATGAGCGGATCGCCGGCGCGCACATGCTCCCCTTCCTGCACGTTGACGTGCACGGAACGCGGGACGCTGTACTCGTGGCGCGTACCCTCTTCGGTCTCGACGATGACGCGGCGCATGCCCTTGACCACCGGCCCATGATGAATCGTGCCGTCGACCTCGGTGATGACCGCCTTCTCGCGCGGATGACGCGCTTCGAACAGCTCGACGACGCGCGGCAGACCACCGGTAATGTCCTTCGTCTTCGTGGTCGCGCGAGGAATCTTCGCGAGAATGTCGCCCGGGTAAACCTCCTGGCCGTTCGTGACCATGAGATGCGCACCGGTCGGGAGGAGATACTTCTTCTCGTCCGACTTCTTCGTCTTGACCATGACGGTCGGTGTGCGCTTCTCGGCCGTCGGCGACTCGACGATGACCGACTGCGTGAGACCGGTCACCTTGTCCGTCTCTTCGCGGACGTTCTCGCCTTCGACGATGTCCTTGAACGCAACCTTGCCGCCGACTTCCGTGAGAATCGCCGACGTAAACGGATCCCATTCGACGAGTACAGCACCGGCATCGACATGCTGCCCTTCGTGCACGCGGAGCGTTGCACCGTAGACGAGCGCGTAGCGCTCCTTCTCGCGGCCCGGAATCTCGGCCTCGTGGGACGCGCCAGCCTTCTTCGACTTCTTCACCGGAGCGTCATCGAGGATGAGCAGCTTGCCGTTACGGTTGATGACGACGAGATCGCCGTTCTTGTTCGTGACGGTATTGACGTTGATGAGGTGAACCTTACCGGGCGATGACGCCTCATGCTTCGACTGCTCGGAAACGCGCGAGGCCGTACCACCGACGTGGAACGTACGCATCGTGAGCTGCGTACCCGGCTCACCGATCGACTCTGCAGCGATGACACCGACTGCCTCGCCGATCTCGACGAGCTTCCCGCTCGCGAGGTTGCGGCCGTAACAGCGGCGGCAGACTCCGCGGCGCGTTTCGCAGGTAAGCACCGAGCGGATCTTGACCTGCTCGATACCCGCTTCCTGAATCGCGTTCGCGAGATCTTCCGTGACCTCGTCGTTCTCCGTCAGGAGCTTGTCGCCCGTGAGCGGATCGTAGATGTCTTCCTGCGACACGCGGCCGACGATGCGATCGCGCAGCGGCTCGAGGATGTCGCCCCCTTCCATGATCGGCGTAACGACGATCCCGTCGACCGTCTGGCAGTCCTCTTCCGTGACGATGACGTCCTGCGCGACGTCGACGAGACGGCGCGTGAGGTAGCCCGAGTCCGCGGTCTTGAGTGCCGTATCGGCGAGACCCTTACGCGCACCGTGCGTCGAGATGAAGTACTGCAGCACCGAGAGGCCTTCGCGGAAGTTCGCGGTGATCGGCGTCTCGATGACTTCGCCCGAAGGCTTCGACATCAGTCCGCGCATTCCGGCGAGCTGACGAACCTGTTCCTTCGAACCACGAGCGCCAGAGTCGGCCATCATGAAGATCGGATTGAACTCGCCGCTCTTCGCTTCGGCCTGACGCATGTCGCTGAACATCTCGTCCGAGACGTTTTCCGTCGCGCGGTGCCAGATGTCGATGATCTTGTTGTGGCGCTCACCAGCGGTGATCGCGCCGTCGAGACGCTGGCGCTCGACTTCGAGAACCGCCTTGCGCGCGTTGTCGACGATCTCCGATTTGCGCGCCGGAATGACCATGTCATCGACGCCGATGGAGACGCCGGCCTTCGTCGCGTAGAGGAAGCCCGTCTCCTTCATCGAGTCGAGCATGCGCACGGTGAGGTCATTGCCGAAGTTGATGAACGCGAAGTTCACCAATTCCTGCAGCCCCTTCTTCTTGAGCAGACCGTTGATGTACGGGATCTCTTCCGGCAGCGCCTTGTTGAAGATGACGCGGCCCACCGTCGTGTCGACAACCTTGCGATCGAGCTCTTCGATCTCGGCGTGCACGACGTCCTGATCGTTGAACTGCTTCGTGAGGTCGATGAAACGCCCGCTGATGCGAAGCTTGATTGGCGTGAGCAACTCGACTTCGCCGGCCTGCAGCGCGATCTTCACCTCGTCGAAGTGGCCGAAGACTTTCCCTTCGCCCTTCGCACCCTTCTTCTCCTTGGTCAGGTAGTAGCAACCAAGGACGAGGTCCTGCGACGGAACCGCGAGCGGCTTTCCGTTGGCCGGCGAGAGGATGTTGTTCGACGCCAGCATCAGCACCTGCGACTCGACCTGAGCCTTCGGCGAGAGTGGAACGTGAACAGCCATCTGGTCGCCGTCGAAGTCCGCGTTGAACGCGGTGCAGACGAGCGGGTGAATCTTGATCGCCTTCCCTTCGACCAGCACCGGCTCGAAGGCCTGGATGCCGAGACGGTGAAGCGTCGGTGCGCGATTGAGGAGGACCGGATGTTCCTTGATGACCTCTTCGAGCGCGTCCCACACCTCGATCGTCTGCAGCTCGACCATTTCCTTCGCCGCCTTGATCGTGCCGACGAGGCCCTTCTGCTCGAGACGGTTGTAGATGAACGGCTTGAAGAGCTCGAGCGCCATCTTCTTCGGCAGACCGCACTGATGGAGCTTGAGCTCGGGGCCGACGACGATGACCGAACGGCCCGAATAGTCAACGCGCTTGCCAAGCAGGTTCTGACGGAAGCGTCCCTGCTTGCCCTTGAGCGTGTCGGAGAGCGACTTGAGAGGACGATTATTCGAGCCCTTCAGCACGCGGCCGCGGCGGCCGTTGTCGAAGAGTGCGTCGACCGCTTCCTGAAGCATGCGCTTTTCGTTTCGGACAATGACGTCCGGCGCGCGGAGCTCGAGGAGCTTCTTGAGACGGTTGTTGCGGTTGATGACGCGGCGATAAAGATCATTCAGATCCGACGTCGCGAAGCGGCCGCCGTCCAGAGGAACGAGCGGACGAAGCTCGGGCGGAATCACCGGGATCACGTCGAGGATCATCCAATCCGGACGATGTCCCGACTTGCGGAACGCGTCGACCACCTTGAGCCGCTTCGCAGCCTTCAGCTTCTTGATCTGCGAAGTCTCGGTGCGCATGATCAGGCGGAGCTCATCCGAGAGCTCGTCCACCGTCACGCGGCGCAGCAGTTCCTTGATCGCCTCGGCGCCCATCTTCGCAACGAAGACGTCGCCGTACTGTCCGCGAAGCTCGCGATAGCGCTCTTCCGTCAGCAGTTCCTTCTCGTTGATCACGCCGGTGAGATCACCCGGATCGATGACCACATACGATTCGAAATAGAGAATGCGCTCGAGATCGCGCAGAGAAATATCGAGAAGGTGTCCGATGCGCGACGGCAGGCCCTTGAAGAACCAGACGTGCGAGACCGGCGACGCGAGCTCGATGTGTCCCATGCGCTCGCGGCGGACCTTCGACTTCGTGACTTCGACACCGCATTTGTCACAGATGACTCCGCGGTGTTTCATCCGCTTGTACTTGCCGCAGAGGCATTCCCAGTCGGTGATCGGGCCGAAGATCTTCGCGCAGAAGAGTCCGTCCCGCTCCGGCTTGAACGTGCGGTAATTGATCGTCTCCGGCTTGGTTACCTCGCCGTACGACCAGGAGCGAATTTTCTCCGGCGAAGCCAGGGAGATCTTGATGGCATTGAAGTCATTGATCGCCTGCTGCCGCGTCGGTTGAAAAAGTGCGTTAAAGCTTTCCAATTTGCGCCTCCCTCGTTAGGAGCGATTTGTCTTTAGTTGTCGGTATTCTTCGGTCGGGGGAAGTGAACCTTGACGTCGCCGCCGAAGCATTCCCAGCACGGCGCCTCGAATTCACGATCACCGCTGTGGAAATGTGCAGTCATGCGAATTGCGCCGATGCCGTGACAGGCACGGCAATCGGCATTCGGCATGCGGCTGAGCATCGTCACTTTCCTTCGCATCGACCTACTCCTTCAGCAGCTCCACATCGAGGCAGAGCGACTGGAGCTCACGCACGAGAACGTTGAACGACTCAGGCAGACCCGGATCATCCGGAACGTCGCCCTTGACGATCGCCTCGTAGATCTTGGAGCGGCCTTCGACGTCATCCGACTTCGAAGTGAGCAGCTCCTGCAGCGTGTATGCAGCGCCGTATGCTTCGAGGGCCCACACTTCCATTTCTCCGAAGCGCTGGCCGCCGAATTGCGCCTTGCCGCCCAGCGGCTGCTGCGTAATCAGCGAGTAAGGTCCGATCGAACGAGCATGAATCTTGTCGTCGACCAGGTGCGAGAGCTTGAGCATGTAGATGAAACCGACGCAGACCTTCTGTTCGAACTTCTCACCGGTCATGCCGTCGAAGAGATCGGTCTTGCCGTCGTTCGGCAGGCCCGCGGCCTTGAGCTGCAGCTTGATCTCCGACTCCATCGCGCCGTCGAAAACCGGCGTCGAGAAGTAGAGACCGAGTGAGCGCGCGGCCCATCCGAGATGCGTCTCGAGGATCTGACCGACGTTCATGCGCGACGGAACGCCGAGCGGGTTGAGAACGATCTCGACCGGCGTGCCATCCGGCATGTACGGCATGTCTTCCTCGGGGAGGATGCGGCTGATGACACCCTTGTTCCCGTGACGTCCGGCCATCTTGTCGCCGACGGAAAGCTTGCGTTTCATCGCGACGTAAACCTTGATCATCTTGATGACGCCCGGCGGAAGCTCGTCACCCTTCTCGAGATCTTCGCGGCGCTCTTCGGCCTTCTTCTCGAGCACGCGCACGCGGTTCTCCGAACGCTCGACGAGCATGCGGATCACTTCGCGCGTCTCTTCTTCGACCGGCAGCGCGAGAAGCTCGCGACGGGAGAGACGATTGATGACTTCGCGCTCGGCGATGTCGCCCTTCTTGACGAGCGTGTCGCCCGTCTTGAAGTCGACCACGTCGCGCTGAAGCTTCTTGTCCGACAGCGCTTCGGCAATCTTCTTGTTGCGCGCATCGGTGATGATGCGGATCTCGTCCTGGATGTTGCGATTCATCCGATCGATCTCGGACTCTTCGATCGTCTTCGCGCGCGAATCCTTCTCCACGCCCTTGCGCGAGAAGATCTTCACGTCGACGACGGTGCCTTCGATGCCCGGAGGCGTTTTGAGCGAGGCGTCGCGGACGTCGCCGGCCTTCTCACCGAAGATCGCGCGGAGCAGCTTCTCTTCAGGAGTCAGCTGGGTCTCGCCCTTCGGCGTGACTTTGCCGACGAGGATGTCACCCTGCTTGACGGTCGCGCCGATGCGGATGATGCCCGATTCATCGAGATCTCTCAGTGCGGACTCGCTGACGTTCGGGATGTCGCGCGTAATTTCTTCGGGACCGAGCTTCGTGTCGCGGGCTTCGATCTCGAACTCTTCGATGTGGATCGAGGTGTAGTAGTCCTCTTTCACCAGCTTCTCGGACACGAGGATCGCGTCTTCGAAGTTGTTGCCGCGCCACGGCATGAACGCGACGAGGATGTTGCGGCCGAGCGCGAGCTCACCGGCATCGGTGCAGGGGCCGTCGGCGAGGACCTGGCCCTTGCGGACCCGCTGGCCTTCGCGAACGATCGGCTTCTGCGTGATGCAGGTGTTCTGGTTCGAGCGCTTGAACTTGACGAGCTGATAGATGTCGGCGCCGAACTCCTTCGTCTCGCCCGTCTCGACGTCTTCCGACTCGACACGAACGATGATGCGGTTGGAGTCGACGAGATCGACTACGCCGCCGCGCTTGCAGAGCACGACTGCGCCCGAGTCACGCGCGACGACGTTCTCCATGCCGGTGCCGACGAGCGGCGAATCGGTACGGAGCAGAGGCACGGACTGACGCTGCATGTTCGCGCCCATGAGTGCGCGGTTCGCGTCGTCGTTCTCGAGGAACGGAACGAGCGAGGCAGCGACGGAGACGAGCTGCTTCGGAGAGACGTCGATGAAGTCGACCTTCTCCTTCTCGATCGAGACGAAGTCGCCCGACTGACGCGCGATGACGCGGTCGTGAACGAGATTGCCTTCCTCGTCCATGATGACGTTCGCCTGCGCGATCGTGTAGCGCTCTTCATCCCACGCCGAGAGATAGAAGGCGTACGGCTCGGCCTCGGCGACCTGTAGCATGCCCTTCTTCTTCGTGGAGCCCGCGTTTTCCTTCGCGATGCGGTTGTTTTCCTTCTGCAGCTCGCGCTTCTCGACGATCTGTCCGAGTGTGAAGCCGGCAGCGTCGCCAACCTTCACGATGCGGTAGTGATCGAGGACGCGCCCGCCTTCCACCTTCTTGTACGGCGACTCGATAAAGCCGTACTCGTTGATGCGCGCGTAGCACGCGAGCGACGAGATGAGTCCGATATTCGGACCTTCCGGCGTTTCAATCGGGCAGATGCGGCCGTAGTGCGTCGGATGAACGTCGCGCACTTCGAAGCCGGCGCGCTCACGCGAAAGACCACCTGGTCCCAACGCGGAGAGACGGCGTTTGTGCGTGACCTCCGAAAGCGGGTTCGTCTGGTCCATGAACTGCGAGAGCTGCGACGAGCCGAAGAACTCCTTGATCGCGGCGATGACCGGCTTGGAGTTGATCAGGTCGTGCGGCATCGCGGAGTCGATGTCCTGATGGACCGACATCTTTTCCTTGATCGCGCGTTCCATGCGGACGAGACCGATGCGGAACTGGTTCTCGAGCAGCTCGCCAACCGCGCGGACCCGGCGGTTGCCGAGGTTATCGATGTCGTCGACCCGGCCGACGTCCTTGCGGAGGCGGAGCAGGTAGTTGATGACGACATAGAAATCTTCCGGCGTCATCGTCTTCTGCGTGACCGGCGACTCGAGATCGAGCTTGATGTTGAACTTGAAGCGGCCGACGCGCGAGAAGTCGTACTTGCGTGCATCGAAGAACATGCCTTCGAACAGCGCCTTCGCCGACTCCAGCGTCGGAGGATCGCCGGGGCGCATGCGGCGATAGATTTCGATGATCGACGCCTCGAACGACTTCGAGGTGTCCTTGCGCACCGTGTTGAGCAGGATGTCGGAAACGAGATCCCACTCCGGGAAGATGACATCGACTTCTTGGACACCATGCGAGCGGAGCACGCCCGCCCAATCGGCCGGAACGTTCTCGCCCGCTTCGAAGAGGACCTCGCCGGAGTTGACGTCGACGACGTCGCTGAGGAACGCGGCCTTGTCGAGCGCGTTCGACTCGACCTTCGCCGAGGCCGTGTTCGACTTCGTCAGCTGGTCGGCCATCTTCTGATCGAGCTTGATGCCGGCGAAGATGGTGCGGACCGTGCGGCGGCCGCGGACCGAGTGACGGTCCTTCGCTTCTTCCTGATCGAGGACGCGCTTGTCGAACGAGAGCTCGACATTGTCGCCCTTGAGGTGCGCCTTGATCGGCGTGTAGAACTGGCGAAGGATCTCTTCATCCGTCGTGAGGCCGAGCGCGCGCAGGAAGACGGAACCGAGGAACTTGCGCTTGCGGTCGATGCGGACGTAGAGGATGTTTTTCTGGTCGTACTCGAACTCCACCCAGGAGCCGCGGTACGGGATGATCTTCGAAAGGAAGGTGTGCGCCGACTCCTTCGTGAAGAAGACGCCGGGCGAACGGTGGAGCTGCGAAACGATGACGCGCTCCGTGCCATTGATGATGAACGTACCGTTGTCCGTCATCAGAGGAATGTCACCGAAGAACACTTCCTCTTCCTTCGCGTCGCGCATGTGCTTGACGCCGGTGTCCGGATCCTTGTCGTAGACGAAGAGGCGGAAGGTGACCTTCAGCGGAACGCTGTAGGTCATGCCGCGCTCCTGGCACTCTTCGACCGAGTACTTCATCTGCAGGTCGACGGGATTACCGCAGATGTCGCAAACTTCGACGCGATTCTTGTTGATCACGCCGCAGTTCGGGCAGCCGACGGTCTCTTCGTGCGGATGATCGGTGATGATCTTCGAGCCGCAGTTCGCGCAGGTCATGCGCAGATGCTCGAGACCTTTCAACTGACCGCACTTGCACTCCCAGTTGCCGATCGAGAATTTGACGAAGTCGAGCGAGCAGGTCTCCCGGAAATCGGAGAAGGGGAAGACGCTCGTGAAGACTGACTGAAGTCCTGTGTCTTCACGCTCCTCGGGAAGGAGGTTCATCTGCAGGAAACGCTCGTATGACTTTCTCTGGACATCGATGAGATTCGGCAGCGCCATGTAGCTGCGAATCTTCGAGAAGTCATGACGGACCGGCTCCTGTTTGGGCATCGAACCGTTCATTACGTGGACTCCTTGCGTTGTGGTGTGGCGACGGCTAACGAGGCAGGGCCACGCGGCAGGCGACGCCAACGTGGTGCATGCAGGAAGGTCGGGACTTGTTGAGAGGGCCGCTCCCCCCCTCTCTACCCGAAGATTCGAAAAGCGAAATTAGAAATTCGAAATTAAGAATTGCGAATTAGAAATGGAGCTCCCAGTGAGTCCGCGAGCTGCTCCATTTCTAATTCGCAATTTGAAATTCGCAATTTTTAATTTGCTTCTAAGACAGCAAATTCCGGGCGAGGCTTTCGCCCCGCCCAGAACGTCGTTGAAACCAGTTACTTGATCGTGACCTTGGCGCCGGCTTCTTCGAAGACCTTCTTGATCTTCTCGGCCTCTTCCTTGGAGACGTTTTCCTTCACGGTCTGCGGAGCGCCCTCGACGAGGTCCTTCGCTTCCTTCAGGCCGAGCGACGTCACTTCGCGGACTGCCTTGATGACGTTGATCTTCTTGTCGCCGACGTCGGAGAGGACGACGGTGAACTCGGTCTGCGCCTCAGCAGCCGGAGCTGCGGCAGCGGCGCCCGGGGCAGCCATCATCATCGGAGCGGCGGCCGCGGCCGACACACCGAAACGCTCTTCGAGCGCCTTGACGAGGTTCGAAAGATCGAGGACCGACATCGTCTCGATCTGCTTCACGAAATCTTCAGTTGAAATAGCCATTTTGCTTAGCCTCCAAAAGTTTGTTTCAGTTCAATCTCTAGCGGGTTGTGGCCCGCGCCATCTCTATTCAGTCTTCTGTTTCGCAATCTGATCGATGACCACCGCAAGGTTGCGGATGTTCGCCGACAGCACGGTGACGAAGCCGCGGATCGGGTGAAGCATGAGGTACAGGAGCTTGGCAACGAGCTCTTCACGCGACGGGAGAGATGCGATGTTCTGAATCTCGGTCGCGGGAACGATCTGCCCGTTGAGCAGCGCACCCTTGAACTTCACGGTCGGGACGTCTTTGGCGAACTTCGTCAGCGCTTTCGCCAGGCCAACCGCGTCGGTCGTGTTGTAAGCGACCGCGGTCATCCCGGTGAACTGCTCCTTGATCTGAATGAGCGGCGAGTCCTTCACCGCGATCAGAGCAAGGGTGTTCTTGACGACGACGTAGTCCGATCCAGACTCGCGAACCTGCTTGCGCAGTTCGGTCACCTGCGGAACGGTAATGCCCTGGAAGTCGATCAGGAACGCGTTGGTCGCCTGGCCGATCCCGTCGGAGAATTCGGAGATCACTGCCGCTTTTTCTTCGCGATTCATGGCTCCTCCTACTCCGCCTTAGCCTCGGCCACTGCCGGATCGATCGAGATCGACGGGCTCATGGTCGAAGAGATATAGATGGTGCGGACGTACTTCCCTTTCGCCGCAGCCGGCTTTGCCTTGCGCACCGCGTTGAGGATGCTCGAGGCGTTGTCGCGGAGCTGGTCCGCGGAGAATGAGATCTTGCCGACCGGAACGTGGATGATCGACGTCTTGTCGACGCGGAACTCCACCTTACCAGCCTTGATCTCCTGGATTGCTTTCGCAACGTCGAACGTGACGGTGCCGGTCTTGGGGTTCGGCATGAGTCCGCGGGGACCGAGGACCTTTCCGAGCTTACCGACCGAACGCATCATGTCGGGCGTTGCGATGACGGCATCGTAGTCGATCCAGCCACTCTGGATCTTCTCTACCATGTCGTCTCCGCCGACGATGTCAGCACCAGCTTCCTGGGCTTCCTTCTGCTTGTCGCCGGCGGCGGCGATCACGAGCACCTTCTTCGATTGTCCGGTGCCGTGCGGGAGCACGGTCGTGCCACGGACCATCTGATCGGCGTGCTTGGGATCGACACCGAGAAGCAGCGAGAGCTCGACCGTTTCATTGAACTTCGCGAACGCGATCTGCTTGAGCAGAGCGAACGCTTCGTCCAACTGATACGGACGGGTCTCTACCTTCTCGGCCGCTGCACGATACTTCTTGCCGTGTTTGGCCATTTCACCTCCGTAGTACGAGCGGCACGGCTTTCGCCGTACCTCCTACGTTGATCGTTGCGGCAGCAACACGCTGCCGCGCCTTGAAAACCGTTTAGACGACCTCGAGCCCCATCGAGCGCGCAGTGCCCTCGACGGTGCGAATCGCTGCTTCGAGTGAAGCGGCGTTGAGGTCCGGAAGCTTGGTCTTGGCGATGTCCTCGACCTGCTTCTTCGTCACCTTGCCGACCTTGTTCTTGTTGGGAACGCCCGAGCCCTTCGGGATGCCTGCGGCGCGGAGCAGAAGGATCGAAGCCGGCGGCGTCTTGGTGATGAACGTGAACGAGCGGTCGGAATAGACAGTGATGACCACGGGAATGATCAGTCCCTGCTGTCCCTGTGTACGCGCGTTGAACGTTTTGCAGAACTCCATGATGTTCACGCCGTGCTGGCCGAGGGCCGGACCGACGGGAGGAGCCGGAGTCGCGGCGCCGGCGGGGATCTGGAGCTTGATATAACCCGTTACTTTTTTAGCCATGATTTCTTCCTAAACTCGCTAACTGAAACCAATTAAAAATTTCAAAGTTCAAATTAAGAATTAAAAATCGTCCAGTTTTTAATTGTTAATTTTTAATTCGAAATTTTTAATTTGCTTTTATCTTCCCTTTGCTCCCGCCGCCGCAGGCGTCCCACCGCCGCCACCGCCCTCTTCGCTCGGATCGAACCGGTTGACCTGGAGGAAGTCCAGCTCGACCGGCGTGGAGCGACCGAAGATCGTGACCATGACCTTGAGGGTGTTGCGATCGAGATTCACTTCCTCGACCACGCCAGTGAAATTCGTGAACGGCCCATCGATGATCCGAACGTGCTCGCCATGCTCGTACACGTGCTTCGGCTTCGGCTTTTCCTTCGTCGTGACGACCTGCGTCAGGATCTGATCGACTTCTTCCGGGGTGAGCGGCGTCGGCTTCTTGCCGGTGCCGACGAAGCCCGTCACCTTCGGTGTGTTCTTCACCAGATGCCACGCGTCGTCCGACATTTCCATCTCGACGAGAATGTAGCCGGGGAAGAACTTGCGCTGCACTTCGCGCTTCTTGCCCCCCTTCATCTCCACGAGCGTTTCGGTTGGGATCTTGATCTCGCCGAACTTCTCGCGCATGCCGAGGGCATCGATGCGCTGCGTGAGGTTCTCCTTCACCCGCTCCTCGAAACCGGAGTAGGTGTGGACGATGTACCACTGCTTCTGGCCCGATTCGACCATGACTTAGAGGCCCGCTCCGAACTTGGTGAAGAGAAAGTCGATCGCCTTGTAGAAGACGACATCGCATCCCCAGAGGAAGGTGGCGAAGATCACCGTCGCACCAATGACGACGACCGTCGTGCCGACGACTTCCTGGCGGTTCGGCCAGGTAACCTTCTTCATCTCCGTGGTCGTGTCGCCCCAGAACTGCTTGACGCTTCCGACCCACTCTTTGGGTTTCGCTACGATTGCATTCTCTTCAGCCATGTACTCTCCGTTGAACTCGTGAAGCAACAATCGACAGAGGTCAGAGGCCGACGCAGCTTTCCCGCTACCGGCCCCTGACCACTGGCGACTGATTTTGTTTGGCAGGCCAAGAGGGGCTCGAACCCCCAACCTGCGGTTTTGGAGACCGCTGCTCTACCAATTGAGCTATTGGCCTGTTTCGGACATCCGCGAACCGCCGCAACTAGCTGACAAAGCTAAGCGTTGGATCAAAATTCCCACCTGGGTTTCCCTAGATCCTTCACCGGCTTCGCCGGTTCAGGATGAGTGTCCGCGCTGCTTCAGCAGCGCTACCCTCACTTGGTTTCGCGGTGCGGCGTGTGCTTCCGGTCGTGACGGCAGAACTTCTTCAACTCCAGCTTCTCCGTCATGGTCTTCCGGTTTTTCGTCGTCGTGTAGTTGCGACGCTTGCACTCAGTGCACTGCAACGTAATGATTTCGCGTCCTGCGCGCGCCATAGTAATGCTCCTGAAAAGACGATTCGATGGAGCCCTCGACGAGATTTGAACTCGTGACCCCGTCCTTACCAAGGACGTGCTCTACCCCTGAGCTACGAGGGCTGATTGCTACGCTTCTCTTCGCAAATTGAAAATTGCGAAATTGAAAATTGAAAATGAGGGCGTCGCCACCGCACGTTTTCAATTTTCAATTTTCAATTTTCAATTTCCGCCCGCCAGGGCGGATTGGAGCGGGAGACGGGGCTCGAACCCGCGACCAACAGCTTGGAAGGCTGTGACTCTACCAACTGAGTTACTCCCGCGAATGGTGGAGAGTGGAGGATTCGAACCTCCGTAGGGCAAGGCCCGGCAGATTTACAGTCTGCTGCTTTTGACCGCTCAGCCAACTCTCCGTTTCACGATCTTCTGGAGCTGGCGACGGGACTCGAACCCGCGACCTGCTGATTACAAATCAGCTGCTCTACCAACTGAGCTATGCCAGCACCAAACGTCTACTTATTCGCAATGTCAAAGACACATCCAGCATGAACCGACTGAGCAGAGGACGAGCTTAGACGGCACCGCCGAAGGGACTGCGGGTTATAGCAGAGAGCCCAACGACTTGCAAGCAAGGAGTTATTCCGCCGAACTCTGGCGCCGGACCTCGTAACAGAGGATCGCCGCCGCAACCGAAACATTGAACGAGTCGACGTGACCGGTCATCGGAATCGTCACCACCCGATCGCAATGGTCGAGCACGTTCCGGCGAACGCCCTTCCCCTCATTACCCATGACGATCGCGACCTTCCCTCGAAAATCGATCTCGCCGGGCGCGTCGCCTTCCCCTGCTGCGGCATACACCCAGAATTCGCGCTTCTGCAATGCTTCGATCGCGCGTGCGAGGTTCGTCACCTGCGCGACTTTCACCCACTGCGAGGCGCCGGCGGATGCCTTCACGGCGGCTGGAGTGAGTCCCACAGCGTCGTGTTCCGGAATCACAACCAGATCGACGGAGAATCCGTCCGCCACACGAAGGATCGCGCCGAAGTTCTGCGGATCGGTGATGCCATCGAGAATCAGAACGAACGTTGCCTCTTCGATCACTTCGTCGAAATCCGCATAGCCGCTCTCAGCAATGTCGGCAACTACACCGTTGTGTACGCCCCGCCCGGCGAGCCGGTCCACCTGATCATTCCCGACAAATCGAACCGAAATCTGCGCGTTTCTCGCCTCGGCCACCAGGCGCTGATGACGCGCCGACTGCTCCCGCGCGATGGCGATGAAGTGAATGCGGTCGGGATGCGAACGAATCGCCTCGAGCACCGGATTGACGCCGTAGATGATCATGCTTCAGCGAGTCTCCGCGGCAGCGCTGGCCCTTCATAGATGAAGCTGGTGTAGACCTGCACGAGATCTGCTCCCGCTTCGCGTTTCGCACGCACATCCGAAGGCGTGAAAACGCCGCCGACACCGATGAGCGGGAAATCAGCACCGACCCGCGTGCGCACGGCCGCGAGCACGTCGGTCGACTTTCGCAGGAGAGGCCTCCCCGACAGTCCTCCCGCTTCGCTCGTCTCGAACGGCCGGTCGATCGTGGTGTTCGTACAGATCATGCCTCGTGCCCGCTTCGAGCAGACATCGCAAATCTCTCCGATCATTGCATCGTCGACATCCGGCGCGATCTTCACAATCGCGGGTCCGACGGCATCGAGAATCTTTTCGAGATGCTCCGGCCGCTGCAAATCGCGAAGCGACGGCGTGTTCGGAGACGAAAGGTTGACGACGATTGCGTCCGCATGGGGCGACAGCAACCGCGCACATTCTCCGTACGCATCGGCCGCCGCTTCGAGCGGTACATCTCGATTCTTGCCAACGTTCACCAATGTTGGAACGCGGCGATCCCAGGCCTTCAGGCGTTCGGCAACCGCGAGCGCTCCGTCATTGTTGAACCCCATCCGATTGATGATCGCGCCATACGAGGGATAGCGGAAGAGGCGCGGCTTCGGATTTCCGCTCTGAGGATGCAGCGTCACGGTCCCCACCTCGACGAAGCCGAATCCGAGCGCTGCGAGGAATGGCATCATCGCAGCGTTCTTGTCGAATCCTGCAGCGATCCCGATGCGATTGCGAAACGTCATGCCGAGGAGGGAAACCTGCTTTGCCTCCGGTTCGCACATCCATTCGATCGCGCGCATCGCGAGAGGGATCTGCTGCAGGCGCGTGATCTGCTCGAGCGTCAGCTCATGCGCGCTCTCGGCGTCGAGCCGGAACAGCAGATCGCGAATCAGCCGATACATCGTTCCGCACGCTGCAGCGGTGAAAGAACCGTCGGATCCGACTCGCTCGCGTGCTGGAGCAGAGGAATCATCCGCACGAGCTCCGGCCCATGCTCGCTTCCTGTGAGGGCGAGACGCAGCGGCATGAAGAGCGCCTTCCCCTTTGCGCCAGTCGCAGTCTTCAGCCGCTCGACGAATGTCTTGTAGGAGGCCTCATCGACCGGAGCCCCGTTCGTCCGAAGGTCCGCGGCAATCGCTTCGCAGAACCCGCGATCAACGGCCGCCGGCGTGAACTCGCGCACGAATCGCAATGCATCATGAAATTGCGTCAGCCGCGTCACGCTCGCCTTCACCAGCTCGATGCCCTCTTCGAGCCACGGAGCATCGAAGAACGGCCGCACGCGATGGAGAAGTTCCGCAGCCGCCATCGCATGAATGTACTGTCCATTCAACCAATCGAGCTTCTGATGATCGAACACCGCGGGCGCTGGATTCACGCGCTCGAAGGAGAATGCCTCGATCGAATACTCCGTCGTGAAAACCTCCCGTCCGTCGGGCGTGGACCAGCCCAGCAACGTCAAGTAGTTGACCATCGCCTCGGGCAGAAACCCTTCATCCGCATATTGCGACACCGACGTCGCACCGTGCCGCTTCGACAGCTTGCTGCGATCGGGGCCGAGAATCAGCGAGACGTGCGCGAACTGCGGCACAGCCCAGCCCATCGCCCGATAGATCAACACCTGGCGATGCGTGTTCGTCAGATGCTCTTCCGCTCGGATGACGTGCGTGATCTCCATCTCGTGATCGTCCGCAACGACGGAGAAGTTGTACGTGGGCAAACCATCCGACCGCACGAGGATGAAGTCGCCGAGCGACTCTTTCTTCCAAGTGACCACCCCGCGAATGAGATCGTCGATCGTCACATCCCCATCGTCCGGAACGTGAAAACGCCATGCGAATGGGGTCCAACTGCTCAGGCGCGCCGATATCTCCTGGGGAGAGAGCCGGAAGCACGTCAAGTCGTAGTGCGGCGGGCGACCCTCGACTTCAGCCTGTTTCCGCTTCATCTCGAGCAGTTCTTCAGTGCAGAAGCAACGATACGCGTGCCCCGATGCGAGCAGCTGCTGCGCGACCTTACCGTAGTGTTCCGTTCGCTCCGACTGGCGATACGGCGTGTGGGGCCCCGGCGCATCCGGCCCCTCATCCCACTTCAGGCCGAGCCAGCGAAGATCCTCGAGCACCATCGTCTCCGACTCCCGAGTCGAGCGTGCCTGATCCGTATCTTCGACTCGGATCACGAACGCGCCTCCGTAACGGCGTGCAAACAGCCAGTTGAAGATGGCGGTACGTGCACCACCGACATGGAGATGTCCCGTCGGTGACGGGGCAAAACGAACACGAACGCTCACAACGCACCTTCGATCGGCGAGCCCGTCGTATCGCTCGCGATGGCGACAATGGCCATCGCACAGATTCCCTCGGCGCGTCCGATGAACCCTAGATGGTCGGTCGTCGTCGCCTTCACGTTGACGAGTCCTTCCGGCAAGTCGAGCAACTTTGCGATGTTCGAGCGCATCGCTTCGCGGAACGGCGCGAGCTTCGGCTTCTGCGCAATGATCGTGACGTCCACATTCGAGATCGACGCATCCAGCTCGCGCACGACGCGCTTCGCCTCACGAATGAACATCGACGAATCCGCGCCGGCCCACCTCGGCTCCTCGGACGGAAAGTATTGTCCGATGTCGCCCGCGCCTGCAGCGCCGAGCAAGGCGTCGGTAATCGCATGGAGCACAGCGTCGGCATCGGAATGACCGGCGAGGCCGCCGTGCTCGCGGATGCGAACGCCGCCGAGGATCAGTGGACGTGCGTCATCGAAGGGATGAACGTCAACACCTTGACCAATTCGAATCATGACCACCTCGCACTTGCCAGCTCGAGATCCTCGGGCCGCGTGATCTTGAAGTTACCAGGATCGCCGGGGACGACTCGTACGCTGAAACCGTATCGTGCCGCGAGGCCTGCCTCGTCGGTGCCTTGAATTCCATCCGTGGTCGCACGCTCCAGAACCTCGCGGAGGAGCTGCGGGCGAAAGCATTGCGGCGTCTGCGCCGCGACGAGGTCGCGGCGATCGAGCGTTGCCGCGATCGCGCCGTTGCTGACGCCGTGAATCGTGTCGGTCACCGGGATGGCAGGCAGCGCCGCGCCGTCGATCCGCGCCGCATCGACTGCTGCGCGAAACGACTCTTCCGTGAAGAACGGCCGAACGGAGTCATGCACAGCCACGACATCGAACTCGGCGTCATCGACGGCGAGCAGTGCACGCCGCACAGATTCCTGCCGCGTTTCACCACCAACTACGACTTGCAGCCGATCGCCGCTCAATTCAAGCTGCATCCTTGCCAGCCAGTCTTCTCCCACGGCAACGATAATGCGGCCGACGCTTTCGTCCGCGAGGAAGCGATCGACCACGCGCTGCAGAATCGAGCGCCCGCCAAACATCCGGTATTGCTTGGGGATATCGCCGCCGATTCGCGTTCCGGAACCAGCGGCGGGGATGATGACGAGGGTAGACATGGACGAGTGCTGAGTGCTGAGTGCTGAGTGCTGAGTACCGGCCGCCCACTCGGTACTCAGCACTCAGCACTCAGGGCTGCTTCATACCGCCATGATGTCCTGCTCTTTGTGCTTGAGGATGTTGCCGACTTCGTCGATGTGCTTGTCGGTCATCTTCTGGATCTCATCGAGTGCGCGCTTCTCGTCGTCCTCGGAGATCTCGTGGCCTTTGAGCATCTTCTTGAGACGGTCGTTGCCGTCGCGCCGCACCTGGCGAATGGCCGTGCGTGATTCTTCGGCAGCATGATGAGCTTTCTTCACGAGATCCTTGCGGCGCTCCTCCGTCAACTGAGGAACCGGGATGCGGACGACCTTGCCGTCGTTCGCAGGATTGAGTCCGAGATCGGCGTTCCGGATCGCTTTCTCGACGGGACCAACCATCGACTTGTCCCATGGCTCCGCGACGATCAACGAGGCCTCCGGCACCTTGATGCTCGCAACCTGCGCGATCGGCGTAGGCGTGCCGTAGTAGTCGACCATCACCGTATCGAGCATCGCGGCATTCGCGCGGCCGGTACGAAGGCTCTTGAATTCACGATGCAGCGCGTCGATCGCGCCGTGCATCCTGTGCTGCATGTCTTTGATTACGTCGTTGATCATTTCACTCCCCCGGGCTCATCGGTGACGATCGAGCCAATGTCCTCTCCGACGAGAGCTCGCTTGATGTTGCCCTTCTCACGCAGGGAAAAAATATAAATCGGAATGTGGCTGTTGCGTGCGAGATCGATCGCAGCGGCGTCCATGACTTCGAGACGCTCGGCCAGTACGCGCTGGTATGTCGCACGCTCGATCTTTTTCGCACCGGGATCCTTGTGAGGATCGGACGTATAGATCCCGTCGACCTTCGTCGCCTTGAAGATGATCTCGCACTTCAGCTCGCTGGCGCGAAGCGCGGCGGCGGAATCCGTCGTGAAGAACGGATTACCGGTGCCGGCCGCGCAGATGATGATGCGCTTCTTCTCGAGATGGCGGATGGCGCGGCGGCGAATGAACGGCTCGGCGAACTCCGACATCGTGATCGCGGACGTGACCCGCGTATGAGCGCCGCGCTTTTCGAGCGCGTCCTGCAAGGCGATCGCGTTGATGACAGTGGCCAGCATCCCCATGTGATCACCGGCAACGCGGTCGATGCCCTGCGTTGCGCCGCTGACGCCGCGAAAAATGTTGCCGCCGCCGATCACGATTGCGATCTCGACGTCCATGTCGCGCACCTCGGCGACTTCGTCGGCGATGCGCGCCAGAGTCGCGGGATCGATGCCGTACTGCCTGTCGCCCATGAGGGCTTCACCGGAAAGTTTGAGCAGGATTCGACGGTAGCGGGGCTGCATTCGAGGCGCACTTATACCATGATGATCCGATGGACGATGTCGAGGTCCGCACCCATGTCTACGAAGTGGCAATGACCACAGGCAAACTGCCGATGGCCTCGGCAATCGCGGCGAATCTCGGCGTTTCGCGCGACGAGGTCATCGAGGTACTGCGCAGGCTCGCGTCAGGACGCGTGCTCGTCCTTCAGCCCGATGGCGAGATCCTCATGGCGGCGCCTTTCTCCGCCGTGGCAACGCCGTTCGCCGTCGAATCGGGCGGAGTATCGTATTTTGCAAACTGCGTCTGGGATGCGCTCGGGATTCCAGCGATGCTTGCCCGCGACGGAGCGGTTGCGACGAGCTGCGGCGACTGCGACAGCGCGATGATGATTCGAATCGCATCAGGCTCGGTTCATGGCGACGGCCTGATTCACTTCGCGATTCCTGCGCGGCAATGGTGGAACGACATCACATTCACGTGAAAAACGATGCTCTACTTCCGGTCGGAAGAACATGTTGCTCGGTGGTGCGAAGCGTGGAGGCTTTCGCGCGGCGCGGTGCTCACGCTGGAGCAAGGATGGAGTTTGGCGGGCGCGTGGTTCGATGATCGGCGCGCGGCGAGCTGGCGCCGCAAGACTGTCGATGAAATCGAACTCCTGTTTGGCTCGCTCGGATTGACGAACGCGTTCTGGGCGCTGAAGTAGGCATCCCGTGGGGCGACAGGCGAGGCCTGTGCCCCACAGGAAACAAACTTACTTCTGGTAGGACATGACTTCGGCTACGAAGTCATCGGATTTCTTCTCAATGCCCTCGCCGAGCTTGTAGCGCTCGAAACGGGTCACGACGTACGTGCAGCCGTGCTCCTTGCCCTGCTTCGCGAGGTGCTGGCTGACGGTGGCCTTGTCGTCTTTGATGTATGCCTGCTCGAGAAGGCAGGTCTCGCCGTAGAACTTCTCCATCTTGCCGGTCACCATCTTTTCGACGATGTTCTCCGGCTTGCCGGACTTGAGAGCCGCGTCGCGCGCGATCTCACGCTCGGTATCGAGATCCTTCTGCGTGACGTCTTCGCGGCGCAGGAAGCGCGGCTCGGCCGCGGCGATGTGCATCGCGACATCGCGCGCAATCTCCGAACCCTTCGCCTCGCTCGTGCCTGCGACTTCGACGAGCACGCCGATCTTGCCGCCGCCATGCACGTACGAACCAATCGCCGAACCCGCGGGCGCTTCGAAGCGGACGAAGCGGCGGATCGAGATGTTCTCCTTGATCGACGCGATCATTTCCGCGGTCTTGTGCGCGACGGTCTCGCTCGAGCCGGGCCAAGTCTCGGCATTGAACTCCTCGACGGTGTTGGCCTTGCTCTTCGCGATCGCCTTCGCGACTTCTTCGGCATACGCGCGGAAGTTCTCGTTGCGGCCAACGAAGTCGGTCTCGCAGTTCACTTCGACCATCACACCCGTGGCGCCGTCGATGAACGTCATCACGGTGCCTTCCGCGGTGACGCGGCCAGCCTTCTTGCCTGCTGCGGCCAGACCCTTCTTGCGAAGGATCTTCGTTGCCTCTTCGATGTTGCCATCCGCTTCGGTGAGCGCGGCTTTGACGTCCATCATGCCGGCGCCAGTCGCGTCACGAAGCTGCTTGACCATCGCAGCCGTAATCTGTGTCATTTGCGTAGCTCCTTAAACAGACGGAGGACAAGCGTTTTTCACGCCTGTCCTCCGCAATCGAATTTCAGTCGGTGCCGGATCAGACTGCCGGAGCAGTCATCGCTTCTGGTGCCGCCTGTTCGGCAGGCATCGGAGTCTCCGCTGCTGGCTCACCCTTGTCCTCGGCGCCGATGTAGCGCTCCTCGGCAAGGTTGTAGCCCTCGAGCACCGCGTCGGCAATCTTCTGCGTGAAGAGACGGATCGCGCGAATCGCGTCGTCGTTGCCCGGGATGACATAGTCGATGTCTTCCGGATCGCAGTTGGTGTCGACGATGGCGACGACCGGGATGTTGAGCTTCTTCGCTTCCTTGACCGCGATGTACTCCTTCTTCGGGTCAATGACGAAGAGCGCATCCGGCAGTCCGTCCATCTCGCGGATACCGATGAGGTTCTTCTGCAGCTTTTCACGCTCGCGATCGAGAGCGGCACGCTCCTTCTTCGACATCTCCTTCTCGGAGTCGCCGAGGATGGCCTCGATTTCCTTGAGGCGTTCGATCGATTTGCGGACCGTCGAGAAATTCGTCAACGTTCCACCGAGCCAGCGGTTGTTCACGTAGAACATTCCGCAGCGATTTGCCTCTTCGAGGATCGCGTCCTGCGCCTGGCGCTTGGTGCCGACGAACAGAATGCGCTTACCACCCGAGGCGAGATCCGAAATGAATGCGGCGGCTTCCTTAAAGAGCTTCAGCGTCTTCTGCAGGTCGATGATGTAGATCCCATTGCGCTTGCCAAAGATGTACTTCTTCATCTTCGGGTTCCAGCGCTTGGTCTGATGACCGAAGTGGACGCCAGCCTCCAAAAGCTCTTTCATCGTAATAGAGACTGCCAAGTGACCTCCTTCTTCCAAATTGAAAATTGAAAATTGAAAATTGAAAAAAAGAAGGACAGTCGCTTTCGCTCCTGTCCTTCGGTTGACACGCTTAGAGAAACGAAAACATGGACTAGCGCTTGGAGAACTGGAACCGGGCGCGAGCACCGCGCTGGCCGTACTTCTTGCGCTCCTTCATGCGCGGATCGCGCGTAAGGAGACCGGCCTTCTTGAGGCGCTTGCGCAGTTCGGTGTTGTACACCTGCAGCGCGCGCGAGATGCCGTGGCGGATTGCACCGGCCTGGCCGCTCGGACCACCACCGTCGACCGTCACGACGATGTCGAACTTGTCGTTCGTCTCCGTGAGCGACAACGGCTGCTTGATGATCATCTTCAGCACTTCGTTTCCGAAGTAGTCATCGAGGCTGCGCTGATTCACGCGGATCGCGCCCGCGCCGGGGCGAATGTGAACGCGCGCCGTCGACGTCTTCCGTCTTCCCGTTCCGTAGTATTCAACCAATGCCAAGACTGTCCTCCTGATGACTACGCCAGCTTCAGCGCTTCAGGCTTCTGCGCCTCGTGAGGATGCGCAGTGCCGCGATAAACCTTGAGCTTCTTGAGCATCTTGCGGCCGATGCGATTCTTCGGCAGCATGCCCCACACCGCTTCCTCGATCATCTGCTCCGGCTTCTCGGCACGGACGAATCGGGCTTCGGTGGACTTGAGACCGCCCGGGTAGAGCGAGTGAGAGCGGTACATCTTGTCCGTCTCCTTCTTACCGGTCAGGCGAATCTTTTCGGCATTGATCACGATCACGTGATCGCCGGTGTCGAGGAACGGCGTATACGTCGGCTTCGACTTGCCGGAAATGATGTTCGCAATGGTCGTCGACAGACGGCCTAGAACCTGGCCTTCAGCGTCGATCACGAACCAGCGCGGTTCGATGTCACCCTTCTTCGGAAAATACGTACGCATGACTCTCCCTGACGACGACAACCTTGATTGCATCCCCGAGCGATTCGATTGCTGCACGACACGCTCAAAGACGGCACACCTTCCCTTGGGGAAAGGGGGAAAACGGTAACACCGGCAACCGAGGGTGTCAAGAAAATCATTCCACGAAACACCCACCCGGCGAAGGGTTACCTCTGCCGGACCGGCGTCAACGAAGCATGGGCGCCCGGAATTCCGCTGCGGCGAAAAAGAACCGATGCTCCGTCATCGCAGACGACCTTCCATGAAGGAGTCGCTTCAAGTTGACGCGCCACACCCTCGGTTCGAGTGACGAGCACGGCATCGATACCCCACCGATCAAAGAGCTGCAACGCCTTGCCGTTTGCGGCGAGGGCATAGCCAAAGAAGAGCCGTTGTCCGGAACAGCGGCCATCGATGAACGGCGCGATGTTCCGATTCCAGATCAGCCAACCTCCCCAGGACAAGCGATTGAAAAGGCGGTCCTGCCGCGCGATCTGTGCGTCACAGCTCGAGGGATAACGCATGAGCTCGACGCGATCGTGAGGCAGTGCGATGAGCGCCGCGACGAGCGCGGCCGCGAGCTGGGCGAAGGCAGGGGTTCGCGACGCAGCAGTTCGAATCCGCGGAAGCACACTCATCGAAAGGGGGATCGCGATCCAACCGAGGTATTCGCAGAAGCGGATCGCCATCAGCGACAGTAGTGCGGCCGCAAACAGCGGCGCCAATCTCGACAGCGGAATCTTCCTCAGCCTGATGACTGCGACCAGAATCACGCCTGCGGCAATCGCCGAAATCCAGATCGGCGGCGCCATCCACTCATCGAGCAATTGCCGGTAGAGCGGATTGCGAGCGATTGCAAACTGCTGCTCGTATATGCGAAATCCGTAAGGATTGATCAACGTAACCAAAGCGGAAACGAGCGTGATGATCACCAATCGCGATGCGCGCAACGAACCGCGTGCCGAGCGCTTCCATCGGGGAAGCCATGGATCGAGCAGGCACGCAACCGTGATCGCGCCAAGGATCACGAGCCCGAAGAAGAATCCGGGATGGGTGTTCGCCCAGACGAGAAACAGAACCGGAATCAACCAGAGACGATCGACGCCAGCTCGCGCGCGCTCGATGAGAATCAGCATGATGAGCAAGCCTGCGAGCGTCGCGACGGAGGGACGAATCTCCCACCAGTGATAGGACACGATGACCGCTCCAACGATCGAGGGAAGGAAGAGACGCGGCAGCCTCATCGCGCATAACCAGGCACGCAGCAGGAGCGAAAGGCCGGCGAAGATCAATGCCCGCGCGGCGATCAACGCAGCGTTGCCGGCGAGCTTCCAGACTCCGTACAGCAAAAGTTGCGCGAGCCACTCGTTGTCGACCCACGCACCGAGATAATGCGTCCAGGAAAAAATGTCGTCGCGCGGCACTGCGTGATGGATCCAGAGCCAGCGGCCCGTCGCCAGATGCCACCAGAGATCGTTGTTGTGGAGCGGAAACGAAGCGAGCAATGCGACGGCGACTGGGATCAGGTCAGAGATGGAAAAACGAAACCGCGCGCGCATCCAAAGCGCGATTGTAGACACCGCGGGATCGAAGTGATAGAAGCGCCAGCCGTGTCAGCGAATCTCATCGACGGAAAAGCCGTCGCGAAGACCGTCGAAGGCGAAGTCTCCGCGGCAATTGCTCACCTCTCATTCCGGCCATCGCTCGTGGCGGTGCGCGTTGGTAACGACCCGGCTTCCGAGATCTACGTTCGAAGCAAGGCGAAGAAAGCAGAGGAGCTCGGCCTTCGCGGCCACGAAGCGATCTTCCCTGAAGCGATGAGCGAGCGCGATCTGCTCGCGGAAATCGATCGTCTGAATAGCGATCGCGACGTTGACGGAATCCTCGTTCAGCTGCCGCTGCCAAAGCAGATCGAAGCGAAGAAGGTCATCGACGCCATCGATCCAGCGAAGGATGTCGATGGATTTCATCCTCACAACGTCGGGCTGCTTCATCTCGGGAGGCCAACCCTCGCGCCTTGCACACCAGCCGGCTGCATCCGGCTGATCGAATCGACTGGCGTTTCGATGAATGGCGCAAACGCGGTCGTGCTGGGGCGAAGCGACATCGTCGGAAAACCAATGGCGGCGATGCTGCTGCAGCGTCATGCAACCGTGACGATCTGCCATTCCCGCACGCGCGATCTCGCGGCCGTCACTCGGCAAGCGGACGTTCTCGTTGCTGCGATCGGCAAACCAATCCTGGTTACGGCCGAGATGGTCAAGCCAGGCGCGGTCGTAATCGACGTCGGGATGAATCGCATCGATGCCTCGTTCGCCGAGCACATCGCGCATGACGCGGATAAGAGCCGCTTGCTCGCGAAAAATGGATCCGTGCTCCTCGGCGACGTCGACTTCTCACGAGTACGCGAGGTCGCTGGCTGGATCACGCCCGTCCCCGGCGGTGTCGGGCCGATGACCATTGCGATGCTGATGCAGAACACGCTGACCGCCGCGATCGCGCGGAGACGTACGTGATTCTCAAAGTCGGGCTGACCGGCGGGATCGCGAGTGGCAAATCGACCATCGCGAACATGTTCGCGGCGCTCGGCTGTGTCGTGCTCGACGCGGATGCGCTCGTCGCGGATTTGTACAAGCCAGGCCGGCCGGGACATGAAACGCTCGTTGCAACCTACGGCTCCGGGATTCTGTGTGACGACGGTCAAATCGACCGGCAGAAACTCGCGGACATCGCTTTTGCCGACGAAGCATCGGCAAAGAAGCTCAACGCTCTCATTCATCCGCTCGTGATCACTGAAGAGGCGAAGCGAGCGAACGAGGCTGAGGCGAAATGCGATCGCGTGATCTATATCGTCGAGGCGACGCTGCTGCTCGAAGCGGGCGGCAAGCAGCGCTACGACAAGATCATCGTCGTCGATGTCGATCCCACGCTCCAGGTGACGCGTGGCGTTGGACGTGGCATGGCGAAAGACGAAGTCGAGCGCCGCATTCGCCATCAGCTGTCCCGAGAAGATCGGCTGCGCGCAGCAGATTACGTCATTGAGAATCGCGGCGATCTCGAAGCAGCGCGGCGAGAAGTGCAACGCGTGTACGAGTCACTGCAGAACGATCTCACACAAAAAGCGGCGGGCTGACTGCGCCCGCCGCCGTAACTGCATTCGATGCATTAGTGCTTCTTCTTGGTTTCCGTCTTCGTGCTGGTCGCGGTCGTGCTGGTCGTCCCGGTCGTAGCGCTGGTTCCAGACATACCCGTCATACCCGTCATGCCAGTCATGCCCGTCATTCCGGTTGCGCCAGTGGAAGCCATCGTGCCCGACGTGTCGGTAGTGGACATCGTGCTCGAGGTTTCGGTGGACATCGTGCCGCTCGTGCCGGTCATGGACGTATCCGTCGACGACGTCGACGACGCAGACGTGTCCGTCACGGTCGTTTCGCTCGTGGTGGTCTCTTCCTTCTTCGTACACGAGAAGGCAAAGAGCAGGGTAACGACGGCCAGAAGGGCCAAAAACGATTTTTTCATCATGTCTCCTCTTTGATGAGTTTCTGTTCTCTCGATATCTCTTGATTCGTACGTTTGATCGCCTCTGGCTGCCTGCCCTCACCTCCTTCCCCATTGGATGTCGACCCAATCGGGAAAAAAACTGGTCGTGATGGATTCGGGTATGGGCGCGTTCACGCGGAGGCGGAGAAACACGACCCCGCCAATGTGGAGAGCACAAGAAGTGCCAAGAAAAAAAAACGCCCCGCCGAAGCGGGGCGTCAGGTTCAGCGTATGAGCTGAAGTTACGGCTTCTTGGTTTCGGTCTTCGTGGTCGTCGTCGTGGCCGTCGTGCCCGTCGTGGCGGCAGCGCCGGTCGTGCCGGTCATGCCGGTCATGCCGGTTGCGCCCGTGGCGCCAGTGGCGGCTTCGGTGCCGGTCATCGTGCCCGTCGTGCCGGTGGCGGCGGTGTCAGCGGCCGGAGCGGTCGTCGCGGTGACGGTCGAGGTCGTCTCGGTCGCGGCGGTGTCGTTTGCGGCCTCTTCCTTCTTGCAGCTGACGGCGAACATGGAAACGAGGGCGAGGGCTCCGAGGGTGAGAATAACGGACTTCTTCATTTTTTAAGACTCTCCTATCAATGTTTTCAGATCTCTGGATCTGAATTCTGGTATCCGAATTGGATGACGAAACCAAATAACGAGGCCTCTCCGGGTGCCGTGATCACCTCTCTTTGCAGATGCGTTTCGAAACCTGGCGGTACTCGATTTTGGTTGGTTGAGTGTTGAACGTACGGCGGCCGGACGAGTCCGGCTCACCGGGCGGTATATAGTAAGCATGCGCATGGCCTTGTCAAGTGTGAAGACTCAGACCGACGAAACTGCAGCCACTTCTCACACCGTTCAGTCGTTCGATAGAACGAACATCGCGTATGACCTTTACGAGGCTCCTTCGCGAACAACCACAGTCATCGTTCCCGGCTTCTGGCGGTTTCGCAGGCACCCCTCCATGCTCAATCTCGCGGGCTGGCTCCAGGGCGAGGGCTACCGCACCGCGATCATGGACCCTCGAGGTCACGGCGACAGCGAGGGAACGTATGGCTTCAACCTTCACGAGCATCACGATGTCGCCGCCGTGATCGCGGATCTGCGGCACAACACGGAGACGGAAACGGTCACGCTGATCGGGTTGTCCTACGGCGGTGCGATCGCGATCACGAGCGCGGCACGCGATGACTTCGAGGTTTCATCGATGATCCTCATCTCGCCCGTGGCGGATTTCAGCATGATCATCCCGCGCATCAACCCCTTCACGATCCATCGGCACATTGCGGTATCGCAGGCGTTTCACCGTCCGCGATTCGATTGGCGCCTGATGCGCAGCCCGAAGCTCAGCGCACTCGAAGATGTCGCGCGTGTCAACGCACCGCTCTGCCTCATTCATGTGAAGAACGACTGGCTCATTGGGCACGCGCATTCGACAGCGTTGTTCGATCGTGCGAATGAGCCGAAAGAGCTCCACATCATCGACATCCCCGGCAACTACCACGCGGACCGGATTTTCTACGTCGCCGGAAACGAGATCGAGCCGGTCATGCGTCGCTTCCTCGCGAGCTTCTCTCCGAAATGAAAAGGCCGCGCGAAGGAACGCGCGGCCGGGTCGGACATTCGAATCTCGTTCGATGGTCAAGGAATCGGGAGTGGCGGTACATACACCGGTTTCTTCACGGGCACGGGCACGATCTCGATCACCTGAAGCTCGGGGACGAACTCACCCAAAGGCGGACGCGGCGGCGTTTCGGGTTTGCGTTCCGTTCCACCCTCTTCGATCCACTGCTCTCCGTCATAGACCCACATTGCGAGCGTCCTTTCCAACTGCTCGCCGGTTGCCCGGCTGTGGGTGATACGTATCAAGTGCTTTGCCAGTTGGCCGACTCGGGTGTCAAAACGGAAACCGCTGCGAAACAACGGTTTAGCAATCGAGGTCAGCGCTAGCCGATGCGTGGGGTGTCCGTTTTATGACTCAGGCTGTCCAAATATTGTGCGAGTTTGCGGTAGGCGTCGCCTCGATGGGAGATCGCATCCTTCTCCTCATCAGTCATCTCGGCAAAGGTCTTTCCCGATCCCAGCGGTTTGAACCATGCATCCCAACCGAACCGCTGCTCGCCCCGAGGTTCGACGAGCACTTCGCCACGACATTCGCCATTGAACACGTGGCCTGCCTCTCCGTCCCAGTATGCAACACAGCACTCTGCTCGAGCTCCACGATTGTTCAGCGCGTAGGCAATCGCAGCGAGACCTTTGCCGCCGGCAGCTTCCAGCAGCCATTTGACGAACGGACCAGGAAAGTTCCCGAGCTCATCAAAGCCGAGCGATACATCTTCGACGATCAGGCGGGCGTAGCCCTTCGTGCGCGCAACGTCCAGTTTGTAGCGAGTGACTTCCTCGACGCTCGAGGCTTGTATTTCGGGGAGTGAGATCGCGACCCTCAGCAGTGGAACGCGAAGGATGCGTTCGGCCTCGATCCCTTTGTTGGGATTGGAAGAAACGAGAATCAGCTTCTCAGATGAACTGCTCACGAGGCGCTGGACTCTACGACAATGCGCGAAGCGACCTGGTCAGCCTCGTTTTCAGGTGTTCAGGTGCCGGCTGCGGCGCCATGTGCGAGAGCACGAACCTGTGAAGTCGTAACTGGATCTGCGTTTTCGTATCGCAGTCGACGCAGATGCTGAGATGCGTCTTGAAGTCGACCTGCTGTTTCTCGCCAAGAGAACCTTCGAAGAAAAGGTAAACCGTCCGTCGAACCTCGCTACAGAGCATCCGTGCGTTCCTTCCTCGTGATTGAGGTGACGACTCTCATTCGTTGTGAACGACCGGTAACGAACGTGCATTTCCGAATTGCAATCGAGCCGCCAAGAAAATTTCGGACCGCGGTAGCAAAACAAAAGAGGCCGCCATCTCGGGCGGCCTCTCGCAATTCAGTTTCGCTTGTTCGTTACTCGACGAACTGCTCTTCGTTGTTCTCTTCTTCGTCTTCGATCTCGAAGTCGTCGAAGCCTTCCTCATCGTCGGCGAAGAGCGTTGCCTCTTCGTTCTCCTCCGGCTCGGCGACTTCGGTTTCCTCCGTTTCGTCGTCCTTCTTCTTGCGGGGCTTCGCCTCGTCCTTGCGCGAGCGCATCTTCGCAGGTTCTTCACCGCTGCGGATGTAGCCATACTTGCGCGCGTACTCGAGAAGCGTCCGCTCGAGCATCTTGCGGCCGCGATAGAGTCGCGACATCACGGTGCCGACCGGGCAATCGAGAATCTCAGCGATCTCCTTGTACGAGAAGCCTTCGATGTCCGCGAGGAGCACAACCATCTTGTAGTCGTGCGGCAGCGAATCGAGGGCGCGCTTGACGTCCTCATCCATCATGTCCTGGAAGATCTCGCTCTCCGGATCCTTGATCAGATCCGGTGCATTCTTCTGGATCACACGCTCGTACGACTCTTCGATCTCCGAGAAGTCGATTTTGTGAGGGGTGAGCTTCTTCTTCCGGTAGTTGTTGATGAACGTGTTCTTCATGATCTTGAAGAGCCACGCCTTGAAGTTCGTTCCCTCTTCGAACTTGTCGTAGTACTTGTACGCCTTCAGATACGTCTCCTGAACGAGGTCTTCCGCATCCTCGGAGTTCCGCGTCATGCGATAGGCGGTGTTGTAGAGCGAGTCGACGTAAGGCATCGCGGCCTTCTCGAAGTCCCACCCCTGTTCGTGCTCGTACGCTTCGGCACTCTTCATGGTCTCTCCCGTTGATCTACAAAAACTTCATACTCCGTGCCGCAACGCTGATTAGATGCGCCACGCGGCCGGAACGTTACCGGCCGTCTCCGCAGCAACCGGGACACATTCACCCAAGTCATTGCTGCGGAATCGTTTAACCCGATCAACCCTTTCCGCTTTTTCAGCCTGCGGGCCGCGGATGAACCAGGATCCGGTGCGTCATCAGCACCGGACACGTCCGTCCTCGATGGGGGTTGATTTCACATGAAAGCTACGGTCAGATGGAGGGAACTGCGGAAAACAAATGGTGAACAGCCCGAATTCCCGCGCAAACGATAGCACCGATCCGGTGCGGTTTGCAAGCGTTTTATTCCCGATAGAGAGTCAGGAGGCTTTCGTAGGCCCGCGTGATCTCGATGAATCGCGCTGCCGCCACGGCCTGCGCTTCGGCAGGCTGGTCATGATACCGATCCGGATGATGCTGCACCACCAGCTTTCGATAGGCCGCGATGATGACCTGCCGCGACGCCGGCATCTCTCCAATCCCTAAAACACGGAGCAATTCCCCCGCATCGCGCTCGTCGCGTCCGAACAACGTGAGTCGCCCGCCGGCTCGATCCGCCTCGCGTGGCCGCGCATCCTTCGCGTGATCGACATACTCGAAACCATATTGCTCTCGCAGCCTGGCCAGAGCATCGGTCTGAAATCCGAGACCGAAACTGAGATCGAGCAGCGTTGCATATTGGCGAAGAGGAACGGGCGACTCGCGCATCGCGATCAATCGCACGGCAGTCTCGAGCAGGTTCTGCTTCTCGGCTCGCGTTGCACCTTGCGCGAATGCTTCGCTCCAGTTCGCAACGTCGATGCCGGTCGTCACCTGCGCGACGAGACCCGCGCTGCGCCGTATCTCGCGTAGCGCGGCATCGGGCGCCATTCCTCCGCTGACGAGCATCTGATAGAGGATCGAAGCTGCGACCCCCTGCCGATCCTGAACCGGACGATCGCTCTCCTCTTTACGCCGCGTCGCGATTCCGATCGCGATCATCACCGCGATCGCGAAACCACACCCCACGACGATCATGAAGATGACGGCAAGGAGCTCCACGTCGTAATGTTACGGGAGCGTGCAAGCCCAATCGGATCTGATCAACGCGCTCGAACAGCGTTTTGGCGATCATCCCGTTCGCCGCTTCCTGGACTTCCAGCTGCTCGAGCTCGTCACCGATCGCTGCGTCATGACGCTGGCATTCAAGGCTGAGTTCGACAACTCGAACGGCGCCGTGCATGGCGGCATCCTGGCGATGCTTGCCGACACGGCCATCGCCTGCGCGCTGTCGACGAACTTCGGCGGCGAGATGAACTTCGCCACATCGAATCTCAATATCCATTTCCTCCGCCGCGCCACCACGGCGGTCACCGCGACCGCAACGATCATCAAGAAAGGCACGAAGGTCTGCGTCGGCTCGGTCGAGCTGCATGACGCGGACGGGCGTCAGGTCGCGACTGCGATCTGCGACTTCGTATTGTTCAACGCCTGATGCGATTCCTTTTCGGCTACGGAATCATTCTTCAGATCGCAGCGATCATTCATTGGTCGCGAAGACGCACCGATACCTTCTGGATCTGGATCATCATCATCGGAGGCTGGATCGGCGCGCTCGCCTATTTCGTCGCCGAAAGTGATTTCTCCGGCGTCACCCGCACACTGAAGCGGCCGTCGCGCAGAAAACGCATCTCCATGCTGCGAGCAGTCGTGCGCGACAATCCTTCTGCCGGGAACTACGAAGAGCTGGGCGAGCTTCTCCTCGAGGAGAAGAAGTACGCCGAGGCCCGCGCCGCATTCGATCACGCGCTCGAATCTCGAACCGATTCGATCCATCCGTTCTACTTTCGCGGCATCACCGCGTTCGAGCTCGGCGACGACGACGCGGCCATCCGCGATTTCCAGCACGTCGTGAACGCCGATCCGAAACACGACTACTCGCGCGCGATGTGTTTGCTCGCTCGCGCACACTCACGCGCAGGACACACTCAGGAAGCAACGACGCTCTTCGACAAACTCGTCTCGTCGTCGACCGCGCCCGAGTCTCTCTGTGCGGCGGCAGAGTTCTATCTCGAGCAAGGACGAAGAGGCGAGGCAAAAGAGATCGTCGACTCGATCCTCGCGCGGCGCCTGACGATGCCCGCGTATCAGAAGCGGCGGGACCGAACGTGGCTCAGGAAAGCGAAACAGTTGCAGCGGAGGATGACGTGAGTAACGCATCGATCTCTGCGATCCGCCCGCTCAACTGCGAATCCGGCATCGCCGCGGCCGACCCGTCGATGTCGATCTCCTCATCCACACTCACCCAGCTTCGGCAACCGAGGTAGTCCTTTTTCACGGGAATCGTCACGGAATCCGCGAGCGCGAATGTCCGCACGGCAATCACGTACAGCGCCTGATCGGGCCGAAAGCGATAACGCGCATCGAGTGTCTCACGCGGCATCACGACATGCGGCTCGAGCCGGTACAGCAACTCCAGCTCGTTGATCCGCCACGTCTTCACGACTTCACCCCAATGCCCGATCGTCACTTCCGCCGGCTCCGCCCCCTCGGCCTGATGAAAGAACGTCGGATAGAGATAGAAGCGATCGGCCTCGACTCCGAACTTGGGATCTGCGATACCACCCTTGCGAATCAGCACGATCTGCTCGCCGCGCCCGAGCGCATCGATGACCGTTGACCACTCCTTGAGCGCGGTGTGATTAGGAACCTTGTTCATAACGAACGGAGTTGACCGGCCCCTCCCAGATCGTGACTGCCTTGACGATTGCCTGCTCGTCGTCGACCGCGCTCTGCAGCTCGCGCGCAAACCACTCCGCGATGTTCTCCGCAGACGGATTGATGCGGTCGAACGGCGGCACATCATTGATGCATCCGTAGTCGAGCTTCTTCGCCAGGACCTCGAGCTTGCGCTTCGCACTGACGAAGTCGACGGCAATCGCATCCTGATCTACACCGCCGCCGCGCGCGATCAGATCCGCTTCGACTTTGTACGAGTGGCCGTGCAGCGGTTCGGAGATCCCGCGGTATTCCCGCAGAAAATGTGCAGCTTCGAATCGCGCCTCGACACGAACGGTAAAGGTCATTTCTGCTCCGGAAAAATACGCCGGATCATCTGCTCACTCATCCCGAGCTCCCGCAATTCATCGGGGCTGGACTGGCTGCGCAGCAAATCCTCCGCTCGCCCATCATCCCAGCAGTCCTGAGGGCTGCTGCCTTCCGCGAGCTCGATCAATGTGCGCAGGGTTGCCCGCCGGCGCTCCTCCGTGGTCATCGGCCCGGAAGTGTACAATGCGCGCCGATTTCGATGCCGCTACCCAAAAGTGTTGTCTGCTCGTCTTGCAAAAAAACCTATCCTGAAGGATGGAAGCGCTGCCCTTATTGTGGCCATGACGAACTGCGCGTGAAGCAGGATTCGCAGGCGCGCAAGTTCATGGCCCGCAAGGTCCAGGAATTCGAGCAGAAGATGGGGAAGAAGCGGCGGGACGACGATCGCCGCGCGGGCGGGCAGCGCCCCGGACGCGACCGGGATCGCGATCGCCAACGCGGCGAACAGCGCCCGGGCCGCGATCAGCGCCAGCAGCAGCAACAGAAACAACAACAGCAGCAACAGCAGCGTCCGCCCCAGCAGCAGCAACAGGGTCAGCCGCAAGGCGAACGGGCAGCCGGACGCAATCGGAGGCGCCGGCGTCGCGGTGGGGGCGGTGGTGGCGGCGAGCGCGCAGCACAGCCGCAGGGACAACAACAGCAACAACAGTCGCAGCCCCAGCGTCAGACTCCTCCGCCTCGTCCGGCGAACACCTCCGCTGGAGAGCCGCGCGCTGCGGGTGAAGGAAAACGCAGACGATTCCGCCGGCGCCGTCGCGGCGGTGGCGGCGGGGGCGGGGGCTCAGCACCGCAAGGCGGCGGTGGCGGAGAGGGTTAGCCCCTACCGCGGGACGATCTGATCGAGCCCCTCGAAGCGAAGCTGATCACCGTTGCCCATGTGATGCTTCGCGGCAACGCCTGCTGCAAGCTCCAGAACTGATCTTGCCTTCACTCCCGGCGGATAACTCGGACAGGGATCCGCCTTGCAGGGCGGCACCTCGTGCTCGATGTGAACCACGCGATGGGCCTCGTCGATCCAGATCATGTCGAGCGGAATGATCGTGTTCTTCATCCAGAATGCGTAGTCACCACTCTGCGGAAAGAGAAAAATCATTCCGCGGTTCTCGTCCATGTGATCGCGAAACATCAATCCCTGCGCCCGCATCTCGTCCTCGGCTGCAATCTCGACGATCACGGGGAACCCATCCTTCAACACGATCTTTGCGGAACCTGCCTCAGCCTGCCGTGCCGGTGCAGTGGTCGTGCGCTGGCCGCATTGAAATGAGCAGAGCAGCACCAGAGTCACAACGGTCGCGCTAATCCGCCTCAACGACATCCTCCTGCTTGCTGTCGCGCGGGATCAGTTCGTACTTCTTCGCGTAGTAGCGAAATGATCGAAACGACATCTTCAACAACTCGGCCGCCTGCGTCTGCACACCTCCGGTTCGTTCCAGCGCCTTCAACATGAAGATCTTTCCGATCGCCTCGAGGTGATCCTGCAGCGACAACCCTTCGGGTGGAAGATCGAACGTCACGTCAGGGATGGTGCCACCGAGAAGGACGTGCTCGGGGAGGGATTTGGTGGTGAGGACTTCGCTGGCCTCGAGGGCGATCATTCGCTCGACCACGTTCTCGAGCTCGCGCACGTTCCCCGGCCAGTGATACTTCTCGATCCCGCGCATCGCATCCGCGGAGATCTTCTTGTGCGGGATCTGCAGGTTGCCGCAGTACTTCGCGATGAAGTGCTCGACGAGCAGCGGAATGTCTTCCCGGCGGAGACGCAACGGCGGCAACGTGATCGGAATGACATTGATGCGATAGAACAGATCTTCGCGGAAAGATCCTTTCTGAATCGAATCCGCCAGATCGCGATTCGTGGCCGCAATCACGCGGACATCGACAGGACTCTCCACATTCGAACCGACGCGCCGGACGACGCGGTCCTGCAGTACGCGCAGCAGCTTGATCTGCATCGCGGTCGACGTCTCGCCCACTTCGTCGAGAAAGATCGTTCCGCGATCGGCCTCATGGAAGAGTCCGCGCTTCTCGCGGATCGCTCCCGTGAATGCACCACGCTCATGACCGAAGAGCTCCGACTCGAGCAGCGTCTCCGGAAGCGCGCCACAGTTGATCGACACGAACTTGCCGCGCCGCCCGGAGTTGTAATGGATCGCGCGTGCGATCAGCTCCTTGCCCGTCCCCGACTCTCCGGAGATCAACACCGTCGACATCGTCTTCGCGATTCGTTGCACGATCGAGAAGATCTCCTGCATCTTCGGGCTCTTCCCGATGATGTTGGAGAAGGTGAATCGCTCTTCGAGCGCGGTACGAAGATGAAGGTTCTCGTCCTCGAGAACTTTCCGTTCCGACGCCTTGCGAACGATGATCTTCAGCTCTTCGACATCGAAAGGCTTGGCGATGTAGTCGATGGCACCGGCTTTCAACGCCTCGACCGCGGACTTCGTCGATGTGTGCGCCGTGATCATGATGAAAGCGATCGACGGATTCTGCGCCTTCACTTCTCTGACGTAGTCGATGCCCGTGCCGTCCGGCAGCATCAGATCGCACAGAACGACGTCGGGTTCCTTCTTTGCAACAGCGGATCGTCCTTCCGCGACGGACGCCGCCGTTTCGACGGCCCAGCCTTCTTCTTCGAAGACGATACTGAGGAAGTCGCGAAGAGAAGCCTCGTCGTCGACAATGAGCAGATCCACGCGCCGATTATAGGCCGCGCAGCATGCGCTCCAGGCCTGCACAATGACGCCGCTCGAGCCATTCGGGAACGGCAAAACCATCAGCGATTAACGAAACCACCGCAGCTGAATTCGTCACGCGCGGCCGCAGCGTCGTTGACCCATGCTCGCTCATCTCGCCGGCGTGCAGAACTCGTTTGCGAATGCGGTTCTTGCGCGCAAGGATGCTCATGATCCCGCGACTCTCCGGAACGAAGTAGATGGCTCGCACCTTGTCTCGCAACTGACCGATGCGATGAGCGCGGCCGTTCCGCTGGTCGAGCTTCACAGGATTCCACGGAAGGTCGTAGTGAATGACCACTGCTGCACGTTGCAGATTGAGCCCCTCGCTCGCGAGATCGGTCGCGACGAGCAGATCGCTTCGCCCATTGCGAAACGCATCGAGCGCGCGGCGCCCATCGCGCGAGGTCGCAACGCCGCACTTCAAGAACGCGCCGAGATCGCGCGCTGTTGCGGCGGACTGCGTAAAAACGAGTGTCGGTTCATTCGTCAGGAGAGCGGAAAGCTGCTCGCGCTTTTCGCAAGGCGAGCGTTCGATCGCGCTCCTCAGTTCACCCAGCCGCTTCATCTCTTCCCGAATCGACTGCACATCGAGAATCGCGGGAGGGACCCAGAGATCCCAGAAGAGAATCTGCTGAAAGACCTCGTCGTCTTCCTGCGTGCCGAACGCGCTGCGGTACTCGCGCTTCGACAACGCGCGCCCGCTTTCGAGCACGCGTTCGTAAAACCGGCGCTGCCGGCGAATCGACTCCAGGAGCGCCGCCTCACTCGACTCGAGGCGGCGCCAGAGAAATCTGCGCAGCAGAGCTGCCGCACCGACGAGTGGAAACTGCAGTGCGTCGATCAGCGCAAGATCCGGGACCGCATGACGCACGATGGTGCGCTCCAATTCCCCAAACGCCAGCTCGTCCGGAAGTACGCTGCGGTCGCGACGAATCACGAGCTCGCGCACGATCGTCTCGATCTGTTCGTACGCGTGCGAGGCAAACGCCAGATCGATCGAGGGCACACCACAGTCACTCAACAGATCGTCACACGCCATGAGCGCGATGAGTGCTTCGAGATCAGCCGCGGAGTTGCAGACCGGCGTCGCTGACACGAGCAGCAGCGAGGTCTTCGCGGTTCGCCGTGCGAGCGCGTCATATCGAAGCGTAGCCGGATTGCGGAATGCATGCGCCTCGTCGACGACGACCAGAGAAGCGCGGGACGCTTCGGCGTTCCGCAGCGAATCGTGCGTGAGGATCTTCACGCGATCGCAGGCGAAGTCCGCAAGCGTCTCACGCCACTGAGGGACGAGCGATGCGGGAACGATCAACTCGACACCGTCGCGCCACTCCGACGCAATCGCAGCCGCGACGAAAGACTTCCCCAGACCCACCTCGTCCGCGAGCAGGGCGCCACCGCGGCTCGCGATGAGCTCGCGAGCACGGCTCACGGCGTCGCGCTGATGCGGCGAGAGCTGCGGCACGCCGGACATCAGCACTCATTGCGCTCCAGACGGCGGTCGACGAAGCGGCGAAGGATATCGAGCTCCGGACCAGTCACTCCGTAAAGCGATGCGACCACGGTGTCGACTTCATGATGAGCATGTCTCGCCGCACGCACGAGTCTCGACCACTCGTCGCTTTCGAGCTCGATCCGCGGTGCTGGAATCCGCGCAACTGTCCTGCCGAAGTAGCGGAAGTGCGCATCTTTCGCACGTTCAGCAATACAGAGCAACAATGCGTCGGCAATCGTCGAGTTGAGCAGGGCTGCCATCGCATGCGCCTCGCTGAGCGAGGACGCATCCACCGAATAGAGGGTCTGATTCGGCACGAGCGGAATCGCGCGACCGTCGATGCTCACGACGTCGGGCAGCACAGCCGCCGCCATTCCCCGCGAGAGATCCTTCCAGACGACTTTGATCCCTGTGTGCTCCGGCCGCACATAGGCAAGCCGCAGCGCAGCAGGATCGACTCCATGCCTACAGGCGAGCTCCTCGAGCCACTTCGGCGGTGTTCGCCATCCACTGGGCGGAGGCCACAACAGCCAGACCGAATCGCTCGCGGCCCAGCGCCGGACATCGCGTCCACGCACGCAGCGCGCGACCGCATCGAGCGGGATCTCGATGCCGTCACGCGTCACGACCTTGCCGTGCGTAAGGCGCTCGACATCGAGAAAGAAGACGTCATTCGCTCCCGTCTTCACTCCCATCAGCGGCGCCCTCGCGAAAACCTCTGCGAAGGATGCATGCTGTTCACGAAGCCGCCGCAGAATCGCCGCGGCCTCGGGCGGTACGAGCGCCCACTCCGATGACGAGTCCCCGACCGGCAGCTCGCATTGTTTCCGCGAAAACGTCTCGCCATCGGACGTGATCCGCACGCCATTCGGAGCTCGGAGAGGCCGCACCGTGATCCCGAGGGGAAATGTGTCGGCGTCGAACCAGCGGCCGCCACTCCAATCGTCGAGCGCCACGATCGTAGCTCGCTCCCAGACATGACGCCGCATGGACGCTGCATACGCCGAGTTGAGAATCTTCGCCGGCAGCAGCATTGAAACCACTCCATCGCACGCGGCGAGGGACATCGCTCGCTCGAAGAACGCGACCGACAAGTCGGGCTGATGAAACGCAGCACGCGCTCCGCCCCGGAACAGCGCATAGCGCTCGCTGTACATCCTCTTTGCGGAAGGCTCGATGCGACTGTTGCGCACCCAGGGCGGATTCCCGATGACGATCGAGAAACGGCCGGAAGCCATCACGGGCGCGAAGTGGATGTCGAACGAGAAGAAGTTGAGCTCTCCATCCTCGACACGATCCGCGACGAATCGACAGCTCTCGATGCGTGCGCGCAACTCGCGGCAACGTTCGGCATGCGTGGTGTTCTGACCTCCGAAGAGATCGCGATCGGGCGTAGCGAGCCGCTGAAGCTCGCGTTCATCGGCATCGATGGACTTCGCCAGCAGCTCGGCGGCGAACTTGCGATCATTGTCGCGCACGAGCCGCGTGAGTGCCGGCCGTTCGTGCTGCGCCGCGGTGCGATAGCGCGCCAGCAGATCGGCCTGCGCCTGAATCGCGTAGCGCCATTCACGATAGATGTCGCCGCGCGCGTCGCCGAGGAAGTCGGTAGGACTGAGGAGGGAATTGCCCTGCAGGATGTTGCGATCGAGATTCGGCAGCGGCGCAACATCCTCGATCGCGCACTCGGTCGTCGAGACGATCGAAAGCCAGAGCCGCAGCTCGCAGAGCCGTACCGCCTCAGGTTTCAGATCGACACCAAACAGCGAGCGCTCCACGATGCGGCGGCGCAGATCGTCAGGCATCGCCACGCCGGCCAGCTCCGACAACTCGCCCGTGAGCCGCTCAATGGCACCGAGCGCCGACAGGAGAAACGCGCCCGAGCCGCAAGCGGGATCGAGTACGCTGATCGTCTCGAGCTTGCGCAAGGCCGCGAGCGGATCGCGCACATTGCCGGTCCACTCGCGCACCGCGCGCGCCGTCAGAGTATCGACGATCTCGCGCGGCGTGTAGAAGCTGCCGCTCGCAACGCGCTCATCGCCTTCCATCAGCGACTCGAAGACGCGGCCCAGCATCTCCGGATCGACGTGCGCTCCGGCCTCGTCGCGCTCATCGATAGAAAAATCGAAGCGCTCGAACACATCGACGACGATCCGCCAGAGCAACTCATCGGGGAGCGTGAGCCCCGGATGACGGCGCTCGAACGGCGAGGGATCGAAGAGGCCACCGTTGAGGTACGGAATTCGTCCGAGCTTCCGCGCTACGCGATCGCGGTTCGCATGCGGCGTGTTGAGGCAGCCGAAGAACAGCGGCGCGAGCACTTTTGCGTAACAGTCGCGCGTCGAGAGTCGATCGAAGAGGAACCGCCGCTCCTCGTTGAGCCACCCCTTCTCCTGCACGAAGGAAAGGAACAGCATCCGCGAGAGGATCAGGAGCGCCTGCGCATCGCGCGCATCCTGCGGCTCTTCGGGAACGAGCGCGTCGCTGACATCGCGCACTGCGTCGCGGAAGCGCTCGAAGAATCGGCGGGAGATCCCCTGGCGATCCAGAGCGAGATCGAAGACGCGCGGCACATCGTCGCCAGCGGCGAGCAGGTTCAGGCGGTCGAGGGCGTGGGTCGAGGGGCGCGCAAGATCGACGTCGAGCCGTCGAAGGGACCGTCCCGCGAGATCATAAATCGCGATGCTTTCATCAGCACATTTAATCAGCGCTGATTTGGTCAGCACATTATATTCGCGATAACTGCGCAGAAATGAAGCGATCGATTCTTCTTCCGCGGATGACTCCAGCACGAACAGATCGAACCGCCGCGACCGCGAGGCGAGATGCAGCTCCGACCCGCCATTCCAGTTCAGCTGGATCCCGGCGCGCCGCCATTCCTCCGGATCGATGCGAACCGGAGCGACAGGGTAGCCGAGCTGGCGAAACAGCGTGAACACACCCTCCAGCCCGCGAAGATTGCGAAGGTTCGCCGCGGTGATCATCGGCTCACCCCATCCCGAGCCCGCGAGCCTGCGCGACCGCTGGTTGATACACTCCCGCCGCAATGCCGATTCGCTGGGCGTATCTGAAGCGCGTTCTGGCAGGGGCGATCTTCGGCCTCTACATGGCTCACCTGCTCTTCTTCCTGAATCCGCAGGTGGACATCACGCCCGGCCGCCTGGCGACCGTCACGATCATCTACGGTCTGATCTGCGGCTTGCTCTTCGGCACGGCGCTGTGGGGACTCCGCGCGTTGCGCGTCCGGATCTTCGGCAAGACGGAAGGCGAGACGTACCGTGCGCACGGCTTCGGCTTCGTCGTCTTCGCCGCGTTCATTTCGGCATTCATCTACTGGACGCACCTCCTGCCGGTGCGGATCTATCTGCCGATCGGCGCAGTGCGCATCCTCAACAAGGCAACGAATCTCATCACGCTCACTGCATTCATCCTGCTCGCGATCTGGCTGGTGGAGCGGACCGCCGATCGCCGCACATCCCGGCTGCTCTTTCTCGCCGGCTTCATCGTGATCGCGGTGTCGTCGTTCTTCCTCTATCAACGGCGTGACAGTTACCGGACGGAGAAGCGAACGGCTGTCGTTGCAAACATCGGAGAAGTCGCGGGGCAGCGTCCAGTCATCCTCGTCGCGATCAAGAATCTCCCGTACGACTGGCTCATCACGATCGAAGGCGAAGGCGCGCTTCCTTTTTTCGACCAGGCTCGCAGTCAGTCGTACTTCACGCGTCTCGAGCCGTTCTCCACGACGACGCCGAAGTCGTTGTGGGCGTCGCTGGCGACGGGCAAGCTCCCCTATCGCCACGGCGTGACTGGCCGCTTCTCGTATCGCACGCCGCTCAACGGTCCCGATCCGCAGGACCGCTTTCTGCTGCTGCCGACCGGCGTCGGCTTCCGTCTGTGGGGATTGATTCCGCCCGTCGAGCGCATCTCCGCTGCGTTGCCGTCCGGCGATGCGCTGCCGATCTGGGCGATGTTCGAGCGCTTGTCGTTCCACTCGTCCGTCATCGGATGGCCTGCCGCAGGAGCCACTGGCGCTTCGTATGTCGTCACCGATCGGACGATCGAGGGAGCGAGCACTCCTGATCCGGCTGGGTTCGCGCCGATCGCAGCCCGGTTCAACGGAACGGGTCGTGCGCGCGACGCAATCGTCAGTGCGATGCGGCACGACCTCATCGCGGCGAATGCCGCGCGTGAGGAGATCGCGTCGCGCCGCTACAACCTCAACGTCATCGCGCTGCAAGGTTTCGCCGAAGCACAACGCGCACTGCACGTCGGGACCAACGATTTGCCATCGAAGACGTCGAGCCGAGGTGAAGCCGTCCGCGCCTACGCCGAACAGCTCGACCACCTCCTCGGCAACCTCGCGCACGACTTCCCCGATCACCTGCTCGTCGTCGTTTCGCCCTCGGGTCCGGTTCCTCCACCGTCCACCGCTGTCGCATGGGCGGCGATTCGAGACCTCGTCATTTCCGATGATCCGGGAGCGGACGATGGCTTCGTCGTCATCGCCGGACCGGATGTCGTCCACAAGGAGAATCCCGCCTCGGCACAAGCAATCGACATCGTGCCGACCGTCCTCTACTCCGCTGGACTTCCGGTCGGACGCGACATGGATGGCCGCGTTCTGATCGATGCGTTCAGCGAGGACTTCATTCGTCGCAGCACGCTTTCGGTCATTCAGACCTACGAAGCGCACGAGATCATCACGAAGCGGAGTGTCGGGTAGAGAGCTCATCGCTGCTCCCACTTCAGTTGCGTGTCATTCCAGCGGAGCACGCGGATGCGTCCCGAGGCACCGAAGACGCGCACGCAGTAGATGCCGTCTGCGCCGTCGGTGAGATAGATCGAGCCTGGGGTGCAGCTGCCGGTTGGGCTGCACGAACAGAGCTGGGAGCGGTTGAACTGCACCGCCGAGGATGAAGGGGTGAGCTTGTCGCCGTCGGGGTCGCGGATGATCGTGTTGGGCACACTGATCGTCGCGCTGCCGCGATCCGTCATCAGGACCGGGCGTGGTGCAAAGATTTCCTTGTCGACACCCGCCGTGATGTCTTCGTTGCGAAGTCCATTGGCGTCGCCGTCGTCATACCCCGCGTAGCGCCACTCGTTTCCGACATTCGAGAAACGGATGCCGGAGTTGATTCCTTTCGCAATCGCACGCATCCGCGACTTGTGCAAGATTGCGCGAAGCTCGGCGACCGCGGCCTTCACGGCGATACGGCGCCGCATCGAGTTGAATGCCGGCATCGTGATCGAGACTGTCATTCCGATGACCGCGACAACGACGAGCATTTCGGAGAGGGAGTAGCCACGCTGCATTCGAGACATGCAGAGCTCCTTTCTTGATTGCGGTTGAAGAGGGCCGCGCGCTCGATTCGCGCGCGGCCCGAGGAAGGAGGTTTGGTGGGATGTATGGCGGGACGGCTACTTCGCAGCCGTTGCTGTGGTGGAGGACTTGGACTTCTTGCTGCTGCGAGCCTTGTGAGGGCCGCGCACCTTTTCCGACAGCGTCGTCTTGCCGTCCGTCGTCAGGTAGGAGCGCAGGCGTTCAAAGCTTTTTTCGCCGAAGCCTTTGACTTCCATCAGATCGGTCGTGCGCGCGAAGTTGCCGTGCGCCTTGCGGTAGTCGACGATGCGCTGCGCCGCCTTCGCTCCCACGTGCGGCAGATATGCGAGCTGTGCGACGTCAGCAGTGTTGATGTTCACGACGCCGGCAGGCGCCGCCGGTGCGCTCTGCGTCTGCGCGAATGCAGACATGCTGAGCGTGACGAGGATGACCAGGGCCAGGATGATGGGGGATTTCCGCATGGGTCTTAGTTCTCCTTTTCTTTCTTTCGTTTCTTGGGATTGGTGTTTGGTTTTTCTCCACTTTGCTTGCTTCGATTTCTTTTCCCTGTTCGCGTCTTTCTCTTCAGCACCACCTCCTTTCGCCGGCCATGAAACGCAAGCGGGCCGCCACGCTGGCAGCCAACGGAAGTGATTGACACAACAACTACTTGGGAGATCTCGAGCAATTTGCGCGTGTCAAGAAAATGCGCGAGGAAGGAGGGCTTGCTCGATATTTTGACAAAAACAAAAACGCAGGCCCGAAGGCCTGCGTTTCTTGTGTAGGACAGGCGCCCTCGCCTGTCCTCAAATTGCCGAATCAAGCAGACAGGCGAGGGCGCCTGTCCTACACCGGCTTACTTCAAACCTCGCTCGATGAGCAGCGGCTCGACGATCGGATCGCGGCCGCGGAAGTTGCGATACATCGCCGCAACGTCTTCGCTGCCACCGCGCGAGAGAATCATTTCGCGGAAGCGCTGTCCATTCTCACGCGTCATTCCGCCATGCTCCTTGAACCAGTAGAACGCATCGTGATCGATCAACTCGGCCCACGTGTACGAGTAGTAGCCGGCGTAGTAGTTGTTGTCCCAGATGTGCGAGAAGTACGTCGTGTGATAGCGCGGCGGGACTTCGCTCATCGCGACGTTGAATCGCCGCAGCGCCTCAGGCTCGAACTTGTTGACGTCTTCCAGCGCAGGCTGCGCGGTGATGCCGTGCCATGCGAGATCGAGCAGCGACGCAGCGAGGATCTCCGTCGTGTCGTAACCCTGATTGAACGTTCGCGACTTGCGGATCTTGTCGACGAGATCCTGCGGCATCGGGGCGCCCGTCTTGTTGTGCTTCGCGTAGTTGGCCAGCACAGACGGCTCGAGAGCCCAGTGCTCGTTGAACTGCGACGGGAACTCGACGAAGTCGCGCGGCGTGTTCGTGTTCGCCACGAGCGGATACTTCGTGTTCGAGAACATGCCGTGCAGCGCGTGGCCGAACTCGTGGAAGAGCGTCGACACGTCGTCGTAGCTGATGAGTGCAGGCTGACCCGCCACCGGCTTCGTGAAGTTCGTGCAGTTGAAGACGACCGGCTTCGTGCCGGCGAGCGCATCCTGATCGACGAAGTTGTCCATCCACGCGCCGCCGTTCTTGTTCGACCGCGCGTAGTAGTCGCCGTAGAACAGCGCCAGCGGCTTGCCGTCGTAGTCGAACACTTCCCAGACGCGGACGTCGGGGTTGTAGACCGGAATGTCGTGGCGCTCTTTGAACGTGATTCCGTACAGCTTGTTCGCTGCGTAGAAGACGCCGTCGTTGATCACGCGATCGAGCTCGAAGTACGGCTTGACCTGCGACTCATCGAGGTCGTATTCCGCCTTGCGAACCTTCTCCGCGTAGAACTCCCAGTCCCACGGCTCGAGCTTGAACCCGCCGTGCTCGGCGTCGATCACCTTCTGAATCTTTGCCGCCTCGTCATGCGCACGACCCGTCGCAGCGGGCACGAGATCCGTCAAGAGCTTGATCGCGTTCTCCGGCGTCTTCGCCATTCTGTCGTCGAGCACATACGCATCGCAGGTCGGATAGCCGAGGAGGTGGGCTTTCTCGGCACGGAGCTGGGCGAGGCGTGCGGTGATCGCGGTCGTGTCATTCGGCCCGCCATGATTTCCGCGCAGCACCGACGCTTTGAACAGCCGCTCACGAACTGCACGATTCTCGAGTGAACTGAGGAGCGGCTGCTGTGTCGTGTTTTGCAGCACGAGCACCCACTTACCTTCCTGCTTGCGATCCTTCGCTTCCTTCGCCGCGGCGGCGATGTCGCTTTCGCTCAAGCCCGCGAGCTCGGCACGGTCGCCGATGACGACGGCCGACGCGTCCGTGTCGGCCAGAAGCTTCTTGCGAAAGTCCGTGGTCAGCGTCGACTCTTCTTCGTTCAGCTTCCGGAGCTTCGCTTTGTCGGTCTCCTTCAACTCGGCGCCGGCACGCACGAAATCGCGGTAGTAGCGCTCGACGAGGAACTTCTGCTGCGCATCGAGTCCCGTCGAATCACGCTTGTCGTAGACGGCCTTCACGCGCGTGAAGAGCTTCGCATTCAGGTAGACCGAGTCGTTGTTCGCCGCGATCTTCGGCGCCATCTCGGTCTCGACCTTCTGCAGTGTTGGATTCGTGTTCGAACCGGTGAGCGCATCGAAGACGCGCTTCACACGCGTGAGCAGCGCTCCCGAGCGCTCCAGCGCTTCGATCGTGTTGGCGAACGTCGGCGCCTTCGGATCGCTGGCGATCTTCGCGATCTCGGCGAGACGGCGTTTCATCCCCTCTTCGAGAGCCGGCTTGTAGTCGCTGTCCTTGATCTTGTCGAAGACCGGCGCCCGGAATGGCAGCGGGCTGGGAGTGAAGAATGGATTCTTCCGCGCGCTCTTCTTCGCGGCGGCGGCCTGTGCCGTCGCGCAAACGATCAGACACAGCACGAGCATGGTTGCGTAGTTTCGTTTCATAACTCTGGTTAAATGCTCCCCTCTGATTTGGAATGCCGGGATGAGGTGACAAACTGGTGATATCTGCCATCCTCGCTGCAACGTTGTCTTTCTCCGCGGTTGTCACACCCACAGACCTTCATTGGCGCCTCATCGGGCCCTTTCGCGGCGGACGCGTCCTCGCGGTCAGCGGCGTGCCGGGGCAGCCGGAGCATTTCTACTTCGGCAGCGTGAACGGCGGCGTGTGGGAAACCATCGATGCCGGCCGGACCTGGCGGCCGATCTTCGACTCGCAGCCGATCGGTTCGATCGGCGCGCTCGCCGTTTCCGAATCGAACCCGAACGTCATCTATGCCGGAAGCGGCGAGGCGGACATGCGCTCCGACATCTCGCAGGGCAACGGCATGTACAAGTCGATCGACGGCGGCAAGACGTGGTCCCACATCGGACTCGAGGATTCGCAGCAGATCGGGCGAGTCATCATCGATCCGGCGAATCCCGATCGCGTCTTCGTTGCAGCCCTCGGACATCCGTACGCGGCGAATCACGAGCGCGGACTCTATCGCACCGTCGACGGCGGCAAGTCGTGGCAGCGAATCCTGAGCCGCAACGAAGACGACACGGGTGCGATCGATGTCGCCTTCGAGCCGGGGAATCCGCGCGTGCTCTACGCGGCGCTCTGGCGCGCGCGCCGCACACCTTGGAGCGTCTATCCGCCGTCGAGCGGTCCAGGGAGCGGTCTCTTCAAGTCGACTGATGGCGGCGATCACTGGGTCGAGCTCAGCGGCTTACCGAAAAATCCAGGACGCATCGGCATCGCGATCGCGCCATCGCGACCGAACCGCGTCTACGCGATCGTCGATGCGCCCGGCGCGGGCGGCATGTATCGCTCGGATGATGCAGGCGCGAGTTGGGCACTCGCCGGCGGCGACGAACGCGTCTGGAGCCGCGGCTGGTACTTCGGAGGAATCACCGTCGAGCCGAAGAATCCCGATGTCGTCTATTCGTGCAACGTCAATCTCTACCGCTCCGATGACGCGGGCAAGACATGGATCGTCGCGAAAGGTGCACCGGGCGGCGATGACTATCACCAACTCTGGATCGATCCTTCCAATCCGCAACGCCGCATCCTCGGCGTCGATCAGGGAACGGTCATCTCAACGAACGGCGGCACCACGTGGAGCTCGTGGTTCAACCAGCCGACAGGCCAGTTCTACCACGTCATCACAGACAATCGATTCCCCTACTTCGTTTATGGATCGCAGCAGGATTCCGGTGCCGCTGGAGTTCCAAGCAGCACGAACACCTATGACGGCATCAGCATCATGAACTTCCGCGAGATCACCGCGGGAGGAGAGAGCGACAACGTTGCTCCGGATCCGAACGATCCGGACATTCTTTACGGCGGCCGCGTCGAGAAACTCGATCTGCGAACGATGCAGACGCGCGACATCGATCCGACTCTCGCCCACTTCAACATCGACCGCCGCACATGGACGCTGCCGCTCGTCTTCTCCCATCGCAATCCGAAGGTTCTCTACTTCGGGAACCAGCGGATGTTCTGCACTGAGGATGGTGGCGAGCACTGGAGTGTGATCAGCGACGACTTGACGAGGGAGAATCCCGGTGCCCCCAATCTCGATCCGATCACCGCCGCGCTGAAAGCCGGAACCGGCCCCCGCCTCGGCGTCATCTACGCGATCGCACCTTCGCGCGTCGCGGATCACGACGTCTGGGCCGGAACCGATGATGGCTTCATCTGGCGCACACGCGATGAAGGTGAGCACTGGACGAATCTGACGCCGCCGGCAATTACCTCGTGGTCGAAGATCGGCATCATCGAGACGTCGCACTTCGACTCCGAGTCTGCATATGTCGCGGTCGATCGCCATCGCCTCGATGACTTCACGCCCTACGTCTACCGCACACACGACGGCGGCAAGAGCTGGCAACTGATCGCGAACGGACTTCCAATCACGGTGAATGTCGTGCGCGAAGATCCCGTTCGCAAGGGTCTTCTGTATGCCGGCACGGAGCGCGGTGTCTCGGTTTCCTTCGATGATGGAGACCATTGGGAGACGCTGCAGCTGAACCTCCCCGTGACGTCGGTTCGTGACATCGACGTGCATGGTGACGATCTCGTGGTCGCGACGCACGGCCGGGCGTTCTGGATTCTCGACAACGTCACGCCGCTGCGTCAGGACATCAGCGCGAAGCCATTTCTTTTCAAACCGGCCACGGCGATTCGCTTCCGCGGCGCCGGCTTCACCGGCACCCCGATGCCGAAAGACGAGGCCCTCGCATCGAATCCTCCCATCGGCGCGGCGATCGACTACGTGATCGACACGGCGAAGAGCGTGACGCTCGACATTTTCGACGCGCATGGTCAACTCGTGCGCCGCTACAGCAGTACCGACGCGCCGCCGGCTCCGAATCAGGCGACGCTTACAACGGCTCCCGAATGGTTCGACTACCAGACGTCGCTATCGATCACGCCGGGGCTGCATCGCTTCATCTGGCGGTTACACTATCCGGCATCCAACGCCAAAGATCCGTACTCGCGAGGAGTGTGGGCGCCCCCCGGCCACTACAAGCTCGTGCTCACGGTCGACGGAAAAACGATGACGGAGACACTGATGGTCGTGGCTGATCCGCGTCACGCGCCTTACGACTACGCCGCACAATTCGCGCTCGCGCGCGCGGTCGAAGAAGCACACGAACAAATTGCCGCGGCGCGGTCTGAGGCCAAAGACGTCGTCAGGAAAAACCCGAAGGCTGCGGCGCTGGCCGATGCGGCACCGGGGGGAGCATGGTGGCTGCCTCCGACGTCGACGAGCTCGCTGCGCTTTCTCGAGCAGGCGCTGCAGAAACTGCTCGGCGCGATCGACGACGCCGACGCGCCACCTTCGGCAGATGCAATGAAAAGTTGGGCTGAGCTGAAACCGGCAGTCGATGGCGCGCTGCAGACATGGAAGGAACTGAAACGATGAACGACTATCCCATTCGCCGCATCATCCTCGCCTCAGGCCTCGGCACGATGATCGAGTGGTACGACTTCTACATCTTCGGAAGCCTCGCGGTCGTGATGTCGAAGATGATGTTCCCGGCCAGCACGAACGCCGCGGCGATGATCAAGACCTGGGCCGTCTTCGCGACCGGCTTCGTCGTGCGGCCATTCGGCGCGATCGTTTTCGGACGGGTCGGAGATCTCGTGGGACGGAAATACGCGTTCCTCGTCACGCTGACGATCATGGGGCTCTCGACGTTCCTCATCGGGTTGCTGCCTTCCTACGCGACGATCGGAATCCTCGCACCGATCTGCCTCCTGGCGCTGCGGCTATTGCAGGGGCTCGCACTTGGTGGCGAGTACGGAGGCGCGGCGGTCTATGTCGCGGAGCACGTCCCGGACAATAAGCGGGGCTTCTACACGAGCTTCATTCAGATCACCGCAACACTCGGTCTCTTCGTTTCGCTCGGCGTCGTCCTCGCCGTCAAGAAGTCGATGACGGAAGAGGCCTTCAAGGAATGGGGCTGGCGCGTACCATTCCTCCTGTCGATCATCCTCGTCGCGATCTCGTTCTACATCCGCTCGCAGATGAAGGAGTCGCCGCTCTTCACTGCGATCAAAGCGCAGGGAAAGAGCTCAATGGCTCCGCTGCGCGAGAGCTTCGGCAACTGGGCGAACTTCAAGATCGTACTGCTGGTTCTGCTTGGTGCAACGGCCGGTCAGGGAGTCGTCTGGTACACGGGCCAGTTCTACGCGCTGACCTTCCTCCAGACGACGCTCAAGATCGACCTGGCGACGGCGAGCATCGTCGTCGCCATCGCGCTACTGCTCGGAATGCCGTTCTTCGTCGTCTTTGGCGCACTCTCCGATCGCATCGGACGGCTGAAGATCATGATGGCCGGAAACCTCGTTGCCGCGTTGACCTACATTCCGATCTATCACCTCATGAAAAGCTACGGTGACGCGAAGAATCCGAACCTTCCCATGCTGGTGCTCCTCGTCTTCGTTCAGGTTCTCTATGTGACCATGGTCTATGGACCGATCGCGGCGTTCCTCATCGAGGCCTTCCCCGCCCGCATCCGCTATACGTCGTTCTCACTCCCGTACCATCTCGGCAACGGCTGGTTCGGCGGCACGCTGCCGCTGATCGCGGGGCTGCTGGTCGACCGGACCGGCAACATCTACGCAGGCCTCTACTGGTCCATCGGGATCGCAATGATGACCTTCATCGTCGGCTCGATCGCGCTCAGTGAGAGCCATCGCACGAGAATCTGGGATGAGGCGCTGGAGGCTGTACCGGTCACGACTCAATCTTGAGGAACGCCCCCGCAACCCACCAGAAGAGGTCCCACCCGAATGCGGCGAGGAATCCGGAACCAACGATGGTTCCGATCAGGATTTCTTTCGACTCGACGCCTTCCTGTGTCATGAGTCCCCAAGCAATGAAGACACCCACCACGGCACCAATGACGAAGGCGGCGACGTAATCGGCAACCGTTTTCTGTCTCTTCATTGCAGCGATTCTACGCGTCACCGCGGGTGCTATACTCGGTCGAGGCTACGATGAAGGAAAAGCGTGAGATCTATCGCTTTCTCCACGTCACTCCACGCCGCATCTTCGAACAACTCGACCAGTACGTCATTGGCCAGAAGCACGCCAAGGAAGTTCTGGCGATTGCGGCGTACAACCACCTCAAGCGCATCGAGTATCTGAAATTCGGCGGCGAAGTCTCCATTCGCAAGTCGAACATCCTGATGATCGGCCCCTCCGGCTCCGGCAAGACCTATCTCGCGCGCACGCTGGCCAGGATCCTCGACGTTCCCTTCGCGTACAACGATGCGACGGCATTCACCGAGGCGGGCTATTACGGCGAGGACGTCGAAGTCGCGATCGGACGGCTGCTCTATGCGACGAATCAGAATGTGAGCTCCGCCGAGAACGGCATCGTCTTCATCGACGAGATCGACAAGATCGCGCGGCGTTCCGGTGGCGCCCGCACCGGTGCGGGCGCGCGCGACATCGGTGGCGAAGGGGTACAGCAGGCGCTCTTGAAGATACTCGAGGGTGAGAAGATCTTCGTTCCGCTCAACGTCACCGCGCATTGGAACAAGTACGACTACGTCGAGATCGACATCTCGAACATCCTCTTCATCTGTGCAGGCTCTTTCTCGGATATGAACGAGCAGCCAGATGGAAATCCGATCGGCTTCTTCAACGAAGGGCCGCACGGCCCGCACGAGGTTTCGGCAGAAGACCTGACACGCTACGGATTCCTCCCCGAGCTTCTCGGCCGGCTTCCGGTGCGCGTGCAGCTCGATGCGCTGACCGCGAGCGATCTCGTTACGATCCTGACGCAGCCGCGCGAGGCAATGGTTCCCGAGTATCAGCGGCTCTGCGCACTCGATCAGATCCAGCTCGACTTCTCGCACGAAGCGTTGCTCGAGATCGCCAATGCCGCGCTGCGCCAGAAACTGGGGGCGCGCGCGCTACGCGCGATTCTCGAAAAGGTCCTGCATCCGATTCTCTTCGTCGCGCCGGAACGTGCGGGAGAGAGAATCCTCATCGAGCCGCTCGACGTCCATCGAGCACTCAGCGCCCTCGTCCAGTAAACTTGCGCACCGTGCAAGCGATCGGAATCTCGGCCAAACACTCCTCACCCGAGGCGCTGGCGTTTTCGGCGCAGGTAGGAAGCGATCTGCGCAAGCGCGGCATGCGGGTCTGCTACGACGAGAAGACCGCCGGCGCGCTCGGCGATCTGCATCCCTGTTTCTCGAAAGCGACACTTGGTCAACACGTTGACCTGCTGGTGACGTTCGGCGGCGATGGAACGCTGCTTGCCGTTGCGCGCCATGCGCCGGAGAACGTGCCGATTCTCGGAGTCAACATGGGGACGCTCGGATTCCTCACGGAGATCCGAGTCGAGGAGTTCCCGCATGTGCTCGATCGCGTGCTCGAGGGACAGTTCCAGCTCGAACCGCGTGTCACGTTTGACGTGAGCGTGAATGGGCCGGGTCGCGACGATCGCGTGTTCCGAGTCCTGAACGATGCAGCCATCAACAAGAGTGCTCTTGCACGCATCATCGAGATCAAACTGAACGTGTCGGGTCTGTTCGTCACGACGTTCCGCGCGGATGGACTCGTCGTCGGAACGCCGACCGGCTCGACGGCGTACAACCTCTCCGCCGGCGGTCCGATCATCTATCCGACGATGGAAGCGGTGGTCATCACGCCGATCTGCCCGCACATGCTGACGAACCGGCCGATCGTGCTGCCCGATACGCTCGATGTCGAGATCAGCATCGAGAGCCGGAGCGTCTCGCAGGAGATCTACCTGACACTCGACGGCCAGGAAGGATTCCCGATCCGCGACGAGGATCACGTCTGCGTGCGCAAGTCGCAGCACCGCGTCATGATGGTCCAGTCACCCGACAAGAACTACTTCGACGTCCTCCGTACCAAACTCAAATGGGGTGAGACTTAACTCTTGAGGAGTCGGGCGTATCTGGCGCGAACGTTTTGCACGTACGCCTGCGTCTCACGATAGGGCGGAACGCCGTTGTAGCGCCGCACGGCGCCGGGGCCGGCATTGTAGGCAGCGAGCGTCAGGTCGAGATCCCCATGAAACGTGTCGAGCAGCGTGCGCAGATACCGCGCAGCGCCGAACACGTTTTCTCTTGGATCGAAGATGTTGTTGATGCCCAGGAAACGCGCGGTCGCCGGCATCAGTTGCATCAGGCCGCACGCTCCCACCGGCGACACCGCATTCGGATTCATCGCCGACTCGCGTCCCGCAACCGCGACCAACAGCCGCGGATCGACTCCGTGCATCTGTGCTGCATCACGGAACAGAGGTGCATACTCGGCGGGCGCCACCACATTCGCGTTGCCATTGAACACGGCCTCGCCGAACGACTGATACGCGATCGCCCGGCTGCTGCGCAACGACACGAGCGCTTCGCGAATCTCGCCGAAGAAGTGATACGCCGTAATCGACCGGCTGTCGTTCGCGATCACGATGCGGCCAGGCTTTCGAATGTGCGCCTGCGGCACCTGCGCGGCACTGAAACTGAGATCGCCGGCAAATACGGGAAGTGAGACGAGCGTCACGGCGAGGAGGATTGTCTTCATGGAGGCGTGTGGGCAACGCCGCACCCCGCTCCTGAATTTCAACAATGTACGATGTCAGCATGAAGCTCATCCGTGCCGTCATCGCGATATCGTTGCTTGCGCTTGGTTGTTCACTCAGCATCCCACATCGACGACAGAAACCTGTGATGAACGAACTGATTCTCAGCGGCGCTATCGTCGTGACGGGACCGAGCCAGAGCCCGCTTCCGAACCATGCGATCTACGTCGGCGACGGTGTGGTCCGTGAAATCGGTCCCGCGGACGCTATTCGCGCAAAACATCCCGGTGCGCGCGTCATCGACGTGAAAGGCATGACCGTGCTTCCCGGACTCACGGACGCCCATGCGCATCTCTACGGACTCGGCCTCAAACTCGACGTCACCGATCTCGTCGGTACGAGCTCGATGGACGAGGTCGTCGCGCGCGTCAAGCAGCGCGCCGATCGGACTCCAGCAGGTGATTGGGCCATTGGCCGCGGCTGGGATCAGAATCATTGGCCCGTCAAAGAATTTCCCACCGCCTCACAAATCGACAGTGTCATCTCAGACAGACCCGTCTGGCTCAAGCGCGTCGATGGTCATGCAGGAGTCGCGAACTCCGCCGCGATGCACGCGGCCGGGATCACCGCGGCAACACAGGATCCATCGGGCGGCCGCATCATCCGCGACGCCAGCGGCAATCCGACGGGCACATTCGTCGACGAAGCGCAGCAGTTGATCGAGTCGAAGATCCCTGAAGTTTCGTTCACGCTACGCAAGCAGCGCGTGCTGCACGCGGCACAGACGATCGCCGCAAACGGCCTCACCGAGATTCATGACGCAGGCGCAGATGCAAACACGATTCGCGCCGTGCAGGAGCTCATCGACGAGAAGCAGTTCCCGATCCGCGTCTACACGATGATCAGCGATGAGCCGCAACTGCTCGATGAATGGTTCGCGCGCAAGCCTCTGATCGGCGATCGCCTCACGGTCCGTTCGGTGAAGGTCTACGCCGACGGCGCGCTCGGCAGCCGCGGCGCGGCACTGCTCACTCCTTACGCCGATGACCCAACCAATCGAGGTCTCGTGCTCGCCGAGACGAGTCATGTCGCCGATGTCGCGAAGCGCGCGATCGCCGCGGGATACCAGGTCAACACGCACGCGATCGGCGACCGCGGCGTGCGGAATGTCATCGACGGCTACGAGCAGGCCGGAGTCACGCCCGACCGGCGATTCCGCATCGAGCACTTTCAGGTCGTCGCCCCATCGGACTTTGCGCGCGTTGCGCACGACGGGATCATCGCGTCGATGCAGCCGACGCACGCGACAAGCGACATGGGCTGGGCCGAAGCGCGGGTGGGCCCGGAACGGATTCGCGGCGCCTACGCGTGGCGCACGGTGTTGAAATCCGGAGGACGGCTCGCTTTCGGTTCCGACTTCCCTGTCGAAGATGTGAATCCATGGTTCGGCATCTACTCCGCGGTCACGCGGCAGGATCACGAAGGCAATCCGCCGGGCGGCTGGTATCCGGACCAACGCCTGACACTTCCCGAAGCGATTCGCGGATTCACGATCGACGCGGCATTCGCAGCGTTCGAAGAAGGGAGCCGCGGCACGATCGAGCCGGGCAAACTCGCCGACTTCACGATCGTCGAAGGCGATCTTTATTCGACACCCGCGTCAGCGTTGTGGAGAACGCAGGTGCGTTACACGATCGTGGGCGGGGAAGTTGTGTATCACAGGTAGGACAGGCGAGGGCGCCTGTCCCCCACTGGGACTTTCCGGTGGGGGCACAGGCGCCCTCGCCTGTGCGAATTCCCCTACACGTCGAAGTCTTCGAAGTGCGTCAGCGAGCGAAACTCGCGATAGCGCTGCTGCACTTCCGGCATCGTCACTTCGCGCAGGCGATCGAGCGAGAATTTCTCGACCGTGAACGACGCGAGCACGCTGCCGAAGACGATTGCGCGGCGAAACTCGCGATCGTTCATCTCGCTGCGTGACGCGAGATATCCAAGGAAGCCGCCGGCAAAAGTATCGCCGGCGCCGGTGGGATCGAACACGTTCTCCAGCGGAAAGGCCGGAGCTGCGAACGCGGAATCCTTCGTGATCATCAGCACGCCGTACTCGCCACGCTTGATCACGATCGCACGAGGTCCGAGCGCGAGGATGCCGCGTGCCGCCTTCACCAGATTCGACTCATCCATGAACTGCCGCACCTCGGCCTCGTTGATGATGACGAGATCGACTTCACGGATCACGCGCTCGAGCTCCGCACGCTTCGTCTCGATCCAGAGGTTCATCGTGTCCAACGCAACGATGCGCGGCCGCTTCGCCTGCTTCAGCACGTCGTACTGAAGTTCGGGATAGATGTTCGCGAGGAAAAGCACGTCGGGCTCGCGCTGCGCGTCGCTGAGCTTCGGCTGAAAACTCGCGAACGCGTTGAGCTGCGTATCGCGCGTCTTGGCCACGTTCAAATCGAAGCCGTACTCGCCGCTCCAGAAGAACGTCTTCTCCCCTTTCACGCGCTGCAGGCCGTCGAGATTGATGCGGCGGCCCTTGAAGATCGACGCTTCCGCTTCCGTGAAGTCATCACCCACGACACCAACGAGAGCGACATCCGTGAAGAACGAAGAGGCGACCGAGAAATACGTCCCCGACCCGCCGATGCACTTATCGACCTTGCCGAATGGCGTTTGAATCGCGTCGAACGCGACCGTACCGACTACGAGGATGCCCATTGTGATTGCTCTCCCTATTTCACGTAACGACCAATGATCGGCGCCAGGTCGCTCTTCACTTTGTCCGGAATCTTCGCGTGATCCGTCACGATCGCGTACTGCAACGCGTTCGCACAGCCGCAATCACGATTCCGCTTCGCAACGCGTGGAACCGCGGCACGCAGGATCTTCTGCGCCATCTCGGCGTTTGCGCGCAGCACGGCGAGAATCGCCTCGACCGTCACATCCTCTTCCGCTTCGTGCCAGCAGTCGTAGTCGGTGACGAGCGCCATCGTCGCGTAGCAGATCTCCGCTTCGCGCGCGAGCTTCGCCTCCTGCAGATTCGTCATGCCGATGACATCGACGCCCCACGTGCGATAGAGCTTCGATTCCGCGCGCGTGGAGAACTGCGGTCCTTCCATGCAGACGTACGTTCCGCCGAGGAACGAGGTGGCGCCGGCTTCTTGCGCAGACTCGTACATCGCATCCGAGATCGCGGTGCAGATCGGATCTGCGAACGTTACGTGCCCGACGATGCCATTGCCGAAGAACGTGTCCGGCCGATGGCGCGTGCGATCGATGAACTGATCGGGAAATACGATGTCGGTCGGCTTGTAGGCTTCCTTCATCGATCCTACGGCACTCGCCGACAGAATCGTTCCGACACCGAGTGTCTTCAACGCATAGATGTTCGCGCGGTAGTTGAGCTCCGAGGGGAGCAAGCGATGTCCGCGGCCGTGGCGCGAGAGAAACGCGACACCGATCCCATCCAGCTCTCCGATCATCAGCGCGTCGGATGGATCGCCGAATGGCGTACGAACGAATTTCTCTTCCGTCAGCTTCAGGCCCTCCATCTCATAGAGACCCGAGCCGCCGATGATTCCAATCTGTACGTCAGCCATTTCGATATTTCTCCACCGCGACATCGATCGCCGCCGCGACGCGCACCGCGAGATCGACCGCGTCCAGCCCGTCTTCGCCGGAGACAACCGGCCGCTTGCGCTCACGCACGCACTCGAGGAATGACTCGAGCTCGGCGCGCAGCGGCTCTTTCTTTTCCACGTTGATCTCGAGCGGCTCGATCGCCTTGCCCGACAGCCGGTAGCCCTTCACTTCCTGCTCGCGCGTGTCGACAGAGATGTAGGCCTCGCTGCCGAAGAAGCGGATCTTGCGCACGCGATCCTGTGATACCCGGCTCGCGGTGAGATTGGCGACCGCGCCATTCGCGAGCTCGAGACGCACATTCGTGATGTCGACCTTGTCGGTGAGCACGGGGATGCCCACCGCTCGAATGTCGACGACGGGCTGTTTGAGAAGCGACAGCACGAGATTCAAATCGTGGATCATCAGGTCGAGCAGCACATCGACATCGAGCGAGCGCGGCACGAACACGCCGAGCCGCTCAGCAACGACGTATCCGACTTTGTGCAGCAACGGCGCGGCGGCAACGATCGCCGGGTTGTAACGTTCGACGTGCCCGACCTGGATGATGCGGCCGCGCTCGTTCGCGATCTCGATCAGCTTGCGCGCTTCATCGGCCGATGCCGTGATCGGTTTCTCGATCATCACATCGATGCCCGACTCGAGCAGGTGGCGCGCGATGTCGAAGTGCGTCGTCGTCGGCGTTGCAACGACGGCACAGTCGATGTCGTTCGCGAGCGCAGCGACGGACTCATAGCGCTTCAGTTTCAGGTTCTGTTCGACCTCTGCAGCAATCGCATCGTTCATCTCGACGAAACCGACGGCCTGCGCCTCCGGCATCTCCGTGAGAATGCGTGCGTGTAGCCGGCCGAGGTAGCCGGTGCCGATGACGCCGGTACGCATCAGCGGATGAATCCCCGCTTTGCGCCCCGCACGAACTCGGCCATGTACTGCGCCTCGGCCGAATACCCGAGCTCCGATTCGATGCGCATCAACGCATCTTCCAGACGCAGCTTGGAACGAACGAGGATGCGATACGCGCGCTGCAACGCTTCGATCGATTCCTTCTGAAATCCTTTTCGCTCGAGTCCGATGTGGTTGATTCCGTAACTCTTCGCCGGACGGCTCCCGACTGTCTTGACGAACGGAAGCACATCCTGCGTACAGATTGTCGCGCCGCCGATGAACGCGTGATCGCCCACGCGGCAGAACTGATGAACGGCGCTGAAGGCACCGACTGTCGCGAAGTCACCGACCTCGACGTGACCGGCGAGCGTCGCGTTGTTCGCGAAGATCGTGTTGTCGCCGACGTGGCAGTCGTGCGCGACGTGGCTGTAGGCCATGAAGAAGTTGTTCGAGCCGATCGTCGTGATGCCGCCGCCGCCCACGGTGCCGCGATTGAGGGTGACGAATTCGCGAACCACGTTGTCGTTTCCGATGACGAGCTCTGTGCGCTCGCCTTTGAACTTCAGGTCCTGCGGCTCGGTGCCGACCGACGATTGTCCAAAGAAGCGATTGCGATCCCCGATCGTGACGGGGCCTTCGATGCGCATGAAGGGGCCGATGACGGTTCCTGCACCGATCGTGACGTTCGGACCAATGATCGAATAGGCGCCGATCGTGACGTCGGATGCGATCGCAGCTTCGCTGCTGACGACTGCGGTTGGATCGATCTGCGTCATGGTTACTCCGGCCTGTCCGTCATCACACTGAGCAGTTCGGCTTCCGCAACGACGTTGCCGTTGACACGAGCGGTGCCCTTGACCTTCGCTGTCGACGAGCGGCGCTGCAGCACTTCGCACTCCATGATGAGTTGATCTCCGGGAACGACCGGTCTGCGAAAACGTGCCTTGTCGACGCCGCCGAACATGAAGAGCTTCTTGTCGCGATCGGGAAGATCGCGCAGGAAGATGATCGCGCTGCACTGCGCCATCGCCTCGATGATGAGCACGCCCGGCATCACCGGCGCGCCCGGGAAGTGACCCGGGAAGAACGGCTCGTTGGCCGTCACGTTTTTGAGTCCTACGATCCGCTTCTCCTCGATCTCGAGGATGCGGTCGACGAGCAGCATCGGATAGCGATGCGGCAACAACTTGATGATTTCCTGAATCGTCAACATACGTACCTTATGAGCTTCTTCTCTTCGTCATTCTTCTGAGCACGGCCTCACGCCGCGCGAACTCACGGAACGGCATCGCCGGGATACCCATCACTTTCGTATTCGGCGGCACATCTTCCAGCACCGCGCTCTTGGCCGCAACCTGCACTCCGCTGCCGATCTTCAAATGTCCTGCGAATCCCGACTGTCCGGCGACGACAACGTAGTCGCCGAGCTCCGTCGAGCCGGCGATGCCGACCTGCGACACGAGCAGGCAGTGCTTCCCAATCCGCACGTTGTGCCCGATCTGCACGAGGTTGTCGATCTTCGTTCCCTCGCCGATCACCGTCTCGCCGAGCGCCGCTCGATCGATGGTGGTGCCGGAGCCGATCTCGACGTCGTTCTCGATTCTCACGGTACCGATCTGCGGGATCTTGTGATGACGCCCGCCATGCGTCGCGAATCCATACCCGTCGGAACCGACGACACATCCGCTATGGATGATGCAGCGGTCCCCGATCTTCGATGCGTGATAGATCGAGACCTGCGGATAGATGATGCAGTCGCTCCCGATCGTCGAGCCATTCTCGATCGTGACGTTGGCGTAAATGACCGCCCGGTCGCCAATGACGACGTCGTCCCCAATCGCGGTGAATGCTCCGATCGCGACACCCTCACCGAGCCGCACGTTCTTCCCGATGGATGCCTGCGGTGAAACGCCGATGGGGCCTGGCCGCTGCGCGAACCACTTCGACACGACGCGGGCAAGTGAGAAGTAGGGATCATCGACGCGAATGAATCGCGCGTCATCGCCTTGCTGTGAACGCGCCACGAGAATCGCACCCGCCCCGGTTTCGCCGAGCTTGTCCGCGTACTTCGGATTCGACAGGAAGGTCAGTTTGTCGCCGCCCGCCGACGAAAGGGGCGCGACACCAGCGATCATCAGATCGGCCGGACCCGCGTAACTTCCCTCGACAAACTGGACGATTTCCCCAACCGGGACAGACATGGCCGCGGCATTGTAGCTGAGCGACGTGTACGACAGGCGCCCTCGCCTGTCTATTGAGGCAACAGCGGACAGGCGAGGGCGCCTGTCGTACACCTCAAAACGAAAGAGCCTCCCCTGAAGGGAGGCTCTCGAGGTTAGTTGGGAGTGGGTAAGTTACTTCTTCGCCGGAGCGCCTTCCGGGTTCGCGGCGTTGAAGCGCGTGATCACGCTGTCCGTGATGTCGATCGCGTCCGAGGCGTAGATCAGACCGGACTCGAACTTGTTGAAGATGGCGGCAAGACCCATCTCCTTGCCGATCTGGTCGATGACCGGCTTGATCTTGTTCTCGAGCTCCATCAGCGACTTGTCGCGAGCCTCTCCGACCTCACGATCGGCATCCTGCGCGTAGCGCTGCATCGCGATCTTCTTGTCCGAGAGCTGCTTCTGCATCTCGTTCAGCTTGTCTTCGCTAAGCGAGAGCTTCTTGCTGTTGATGTCGTTATCGAGAGCATTGATCTCTTCGTCCATCTTCTTCGCTTTGGCGATGCGGTCTTCCTGCATCTTCTTCAGCTTCTCGTACGCCTGCTTCCCGGCGGATGAGCTCTGCAACACCTTCTGCACGTCGATCACCGCCACGCGCGAGGGCGCGCTCTGCGCGAACATCGGCGCCGCCAGCGCGGCGACCGCCATCGAAATCAGCACCTTCTTCATGAACTCTCCTTTGAATTGGACACCGATGAAATCGGAGCCTGTTTAGTACGTATTCCCGATCGTGAACTGGAAGCCCTCGAAGTTGTCGCCCTTCTTCTTCGCGGGGTTGATCGCGTAGATGAAGCGCAGCGGGAACTGGAACACCGGCAGGAACACGCGGAGCTCCGCACCCGTCGAGTAACGCATCTTCGTGAAGTCCCACTTCTCACCATAGTTGTAGGCGTAGCCCGTATCGGCGAAGAGGACGAAGCGCAACGGATCGTTGACGCGGAAGATGTATTCGAAGTTGTAGACGTTGTACTTGTAGCCACCCACGCTGTTGTTGAAACCGTTGATTTTTTCCTTCGGGCCGAGGTCACCGAGGCGGAAGCCGCGCACCGAGTATTCGCCGCCAACGAGGAACCGCTCCGACTGCGGAACGCACAGGCGCTCCTTCGTCTCGGCCTGTTGCGTGTAGGTGGTTGCGCAATCCTTGTCGAGCGGCTTGATGTATCCGCCCTCGACATTGAAGCTGACTGACGTTTTGCGCGATAGCCGGAAGAACTTCGTCATCGTCAGCGTCGGCTTGAAGATGTGAATCGTGCCGCCCAGCGGACCGCCCGAGAACGCCGTCGTCATCTGCAGCTTGAAACCGCGCGTGGTGTCGTACGGGTTGTCGCGCGAATCGAAGGCGTAAGAAGGTCCGATCGACGATGTCGTGAAACGGAAGTCGGCAACGTCCGTCAGCGGGATGTTTCCGTTGTCATCGGGCTTCTCCGTCGTCTCGTAGTGCTGACGCGAGCGTTCGAGGCCGTAGACGATGCTGAAGCTGTCGAAACGGTGAAGGCGATAACCATAGGCAATCGTGCCGCCCTTGCCGCGATCTTCGAAACCAACGGACAGCGGATACTTGGTGTTGCGGTTGAAGATCGAGATGCCGAGGCTGTTCGGTGTATCCATGAACCAGGGATCGGCGTACGAGAAGCTGAAGAGGTTCGTCCGGCTGCCCTTCTGGAACGACATTCCAAGGGTCTCGCCTTCGCCAAGGAAGTTGCGCGTCGAGAACTGCGACTGGACGAAGAAACCGCCGCCCTCCGAGTAGCCGCCACCGAACTGAACGTCGTTCTTCCCTTCTTCGTTGCCCTTGACCGTGATGTCGACGGTCTTGCTCTCCTGATTCACCTTGAAGTCGGGATTCTCGGTGACCTTGAAGTAACCGAGCTGGCCGAGCTTGTAGAGGCTCTGCTTGAAGGTCTCCATGTCCATGATCGAGCCTTCATCGATGAAGATCTCGCGGCGGAGAACCTTATCTTTCGTGGTCGTGTTGCCGGCGAATTCGAGACGTCCGAGATGGAACTGGTCGCCTTCGTAGACGGTCATGTTCACGTCCATGACGTGGCCATCGCGTTCGATGTAGTCGGGATTGACGTACGCGTAGATGAAGCCGCGCGAACGATAGGCATCACCAAAAGCGTCAGCGCGCGCCTGGATCGGCTTGCGGCGAATCGTCTGGCCTTTCTTGATCGGCCACTCGCCGATGAGCTGCTCGTTCGTGAAGACCTTGTTTCCGCTGACGGAGACATCGCCCATCTTGTAGATCGGGCCTTCCTTCACCGGGATGATCAGTTTGACGCGCGGTCTCTTTCCCTTGATTTGCACGACCTTCGGCTCACCGAAGGAGACGCCGTAGTAGCCGTAATCCTGGTAGAAGTTCTTGAGGTTCTCGAGATCCTCGTCGAGCTTCGATGGGATGTAGAGATCCTTCTTGCGGATCCACGTGATGATGTTGTGCGACTTCACTTCTTTCATCGCCATCTTCAGGCGGCGATTCGTGAAGTGGGTGTTGCCGGTGAACTCGATCGAGGAGACTTTGGCCTTGATCCCTTCGTTGATGTTGAAGACGACACGCTTGTCGCCGGTCGAGCCGAGATCTTCGATCGCCGGCTCGACCGTCACGCCTTCATAACCGTTCTCGGTATATGCCTTGCGAATGGATTCCGCGGCGCGGCGGACCAGCGTCTGTTCGATCGTGTTGCCCACGTGCAGGTCGATCTTGTCCTTGTCGAGCTGCTCGGTGATCTTGTTCGTCGCGAGGTCTTTGTTGCCGCGGTACTCGACGGAGCCGATGCGCGGCCGCTCCTTCACGATGACGCGCACGACGACGCCACCCTGCTCGCCCTTCTCGGCCTCGATGCGGATGTCGTCGAACAGGCCCGTCTGCCAGAGGTTCAGAAAGTTGTGCTGAACGAGGTCGGGGTTGTAAGGCTCTCCCGGAAGAATGCCGAGATAGACCCGAATGGTGTCGCTGGCGACACTCGCGTTGCCGACCGCCTCGAAGCGGTCGACCTTCAGCCCTGCCAGCTCGCCTGCGTTCTTCGAGACAGGCGCCATAGTGACCGGCTTCGAGAGTGGGGCGTCGGTGATGCGGCCACCCCCGGACGGCGTCTCGAGGATCGATCCGGGCTTCGGACGCTGCGGCGGCTTCTGTTCGGTTGTCTGCGCCTGCAGGGCAGTAGTGGCGGCGGCCAGCAGGACCGCGAGCGAAAGAGATGGCAGTCGATTCATATGAATGTGGTTATGAAAACCCTTGGACTGTGTGACGACCGAAGCCGGGTCGAGGTCACGCGCGGGGGCAGAACAGCCCCAAAGCGCGGCGCATTCTACCGCAGGCGGCCCGGTTTCCGGGGTTCAGCCGCATGGGGATCAGCCATACGTCGCTAAACCGTTGCCGAATGACCAGTTCTCCTTCGTCACTTCGACCAGCGAGATGAGTACATCATCCGGGCGAACGGCAAGTGCGCGCCCGAGGCGCGCGACGACATCGGCATAGAGCGCCTTCTTGATTTCCAGGGTACGGCCCTGGTTCAGCGTGATCTCGACGATGATCAGATCCGCTGATCGATTCACACCGGCATAGGAAGGGTGAGCGATGAGCGCATCATCATCCAGTTGCTGCAGAATCTGAAAACGATCGTCGGCCGGAACATTCGCCTGCGCGACCAGTGCTTCATGCACGCAGTCGGCTGCCGTGCGGAGATACTCAGGTGACTTGCCGCGGCGCATCCACAATTTTACGAGAGGCATGAGTGCGACATTCTAAACGGGCTTTCGTCATCGCTGCGCTGTTCTGTGCAGTTGCCGGCGCCGCGCAACCGTTCACGAAACTATCCCCTCGCAACGGAACGATCCGTCTGGCGGTCGTGGGAGACGCGGGCGACGGTACGGCCGCCGTCTCGCGTGGCATCGCGCGCGTCCACTCGGAACAGCCGCTCGACGGCATTCTGCTGCCGGGCGACAACCTCTATCCATGTGGTGCAATGTCGATCGACGATCCGGTGTGGGCGCGGCTCCAGCCCCTCTTCGATCTCGGCCTTCCGATGTTCCCTATCCTCGGCAACCACGACTGGTGCGGCAATCCCGACGCCGAGATCGCGTTCAGCTCGAAACTCGATCGCTGGCGATTCCCGGCGCGCGAGTATCTGGTCGAGACCGGCGTGGCCAGCATCGCGATGATCGATACGACGCCGTTCGTTCGTGAAACCGCTGCGGCACCCGATCTCGCATCGATGTTCTCGCAGTCGCAAGCGCCATGGAGAATCGTGGCTGGTCACCACACGGTCGTGTCGTCGGGCTATCACGGCTACTTCCCGCGGCGCGAACACCGGAGAATGTTGTCGCTGCTCAAACCGATGCGTGCAGCGCGGGTCGATCTATACGTATGCGGGCACGATCATCATCTCGAGCTCGTCGAGGGGAAGCCGCGTATGCTGATCAGTGGAGCGGCATCGGATCCAATTGCGCCGCTCGCGCTGCATGCGCATACCGTGTTTCCCAACGATGGACATGAACAGGGCGGCTTCGCGGTCATCGAGATGAACACGACAAAGATGAGCGTGACGTTCTACGATTTAGAAGGAAAGCGGCTCGCACCGCCGGTGGAGTGGCTGAAGAAATGATCTGGCTCACGATCGCAGCATCGGTCATCGGCGCTGCTGCGCTTTACATCGCAAAGCGCCCGGTCGCCGAAATCGAAGCGGGTGTCATGGGAGGGCGCGTTGGGCCGGGATGCGTCGTCGCGCAGGCGGTGATGCTGCTGGCGTTCGCGGTCGTGCTTTTCTTGTTCCGGCACGCGTTGACGTTCTAGGCGGGTAGTGGTCTAGTTTGGGGTGAAGTTGTAACAACTCATTCGAGCGCATCCACACGACGGATCAGTTCAGAGATCTCTTCAGCGACCGCAGAATGCTTGGGGTTGAGGCTTTTGCGTTCACGTTCAAGTGTTTCGCGGAGGTCGTGAGCTAGACGGTCATCCATACGCTCCGCAAGCGCAGTAAACGGTTTGGAGCGCCGCTTGTCACCAAGGCGTCTGTCGAGAATCGAAGCGGCATCGGAGGCGATGTTGCGCAGAATGGTGATGTTCACTAGTAGGGATTTTACGCCGCGCTCTCCGCTATCCACATATCCAGCGACAGTAGATCACTCGCCGTCCAAACGTAATCGGTGAGGCGAGAAATCATCGCAGGAGTCTTTCCGCCGAGTGAACGATGCTTGCGGCAGAAGTTGTAGTACACGATCGAGATCGCGAGCATGTGGCAATGGTTCTCGAATTTCTTCGAAAACGCATTTGTGAGGCGAGTGAAGCGGCGGTTCTGCATTCTCAGCGTCAAATTCCAACGCTCCATGTAGGACGTCGAGATGTTCTTCTCGATCGGCATACCGATGCGCGGGATGTGTTGAACCGATTTCACGCGGCCTGGTGAGTACCTACTCGCTGCGCTATCGGGACTCATTCCCGGCTGCGCACTCGTCTGATAATGCTTGATCTCTTCGGCGTAATCGACCTCGCCGTAGCGTGGGAACGCCGCGACGATCGCATCGATGTAAGCGCCGTAACCATCGGAGGTAATCTGAAGGCGCATCGTCGTGCGCGATTTGAGATCAGCGATCAACGCATTCGCGGCTTCCTGACTGCGGTCACTCGCGAGCCACGAGATCATGAGCTTCGAATCGGCATCGATTGCAGTCCACGTCCAGATTGAGCCGAAGCCTTCTTTTCCCTTCAGCTCTTCGGGGACGTTCTTCGCCTTTGCGTAGCAGAACGACCAGACTTCATCGCACTGCACCTTGGTCGTGTCGAGATAACGAACTTGCGCATCATGGAAGCGCTGGCAGGCTTCGCCGACTTCGCGAATCAGACTCAGAACCGTCATCTTCGCGACGCCTGTCATGCGGCAAGTCGAGGCAATCGAATTGCCCTCGATTAGCGACATTAGGATGCGGGAGCGCGCTTCGTTCGACAGCTTGTTCATGCACAACAATATATGCTTGAGGGGTTAAGTTGTCAATGCTTGAGGGGTCATGGAGTCATGTTACAAAGACAATATTGGATTGACACTAGCTCAACAGAGAATTAAGTTAACGAAGCGCGACGTTTTCTAGAGACGCAGCGTGTTCATTGAACAACGGTGGTGGTCCCGGTCGGGTACGATCCGACAACCCCAAGGTTAGCGACCAAGTGCTCTATCCACTTGAGCTACGGGACCATGCATCGAACGATGTGGGGAACGGGACTCGAACCCGCACGGAGCGTATGGCTTCTCAGGGCCGCTCCACTGGTTTGGGAAACCAGAGTGTCTACCATTCCAACCATCCCCACTCATAGAGTCCGTTTGGAGACGCCTCACTTGACCAATTCGAGTGGGGCGTTTTCGTTTTTCTAGGCTTCATAACTGGTTTAAAGCGACGGGCGTGAGTCCGAAAAGATCGCCCTCTTTGAACAGCAATGCTCTTGGCTTGGCGACCTCCCGAATGAGAGCTTTGTATACGGTTCCGTATCCAACTGGTCTTCCCTTCTGCGCTAATCTCCTGACGATCTCCACTGCTGGCAGCAGGCGCCCTTCGGATTTCAGTATCTTGATAATCGCGTCAAGGATTGTGCCCGATGAATAGTCCGTCAGATCGATTTGTGATGCCTGATTGATTGTGGTCAGGAGCGGCGCCGATTTCATGGTCTTCACGGCTTCAGCAACCTTCCGTAACTGGGTCACTCTCGCTGGATCAGAAAGACCCATCACGCGATTAAACAGCGACTCCTCGATGGTTTCGGAAGGCGCCTCCTTGCCGGTCAAGATCGCCAGCCCCAACACCACTCCGTACATGGCGCGCCGCTTACGAGTCAACTCTTCGATCTGAGCATCAAGCTCAGCCATCTGCTGCCGGTATCGCTCATATAGAGCGTCTTCTTCGGGCGAACTCATGATTGCACTGTGCAATGTACGCTCATCTGTACATCTTGCCTAGAAACCATGGTTGCCATTTGCTATGGGCAACCATGGTTGCTACTCACGATCGGCTTCGGGCAAATGGATGTCCGTTAAGACAACGTGAGTGTTCAGACCAAGTGCGACACAGATGCGGAAGAACGTGACGAGCGATGGTTCGTTCTCGCCCCGTTCAATGTTGGCCATGGAGGTGTTGCTAATCGAGACGATCTCTGCCAGCGCTTCTCGGCCTATGCCCAATTCCGTTCGTCGGGCATTGACCACTCGGCCGAACGCGACAAGGTGTGCTTCCCGATACTTGCGACGCGCCAATAGCAACCATGGTACGCGTCTTTCACTTCTTCCAGCGGGCGGTAGCCGCTTTCTTCGCAATCTCGGAACGCTTCTTCGGACTCAAAGCCTCGGCGCGTCGCACTCCCCCGATCTTTCCGCCGATCCGACCGAATGCAGCGGCAGCGGCCCGCATGTCATCCGTAATCTCTATCGGTGCTTCTTCCGGCTCCTCATGCTTCGCTGCGACGGTGTCGATCACGCGGACGGCGGCTTGCGCTTCGTCTTCACGTTTCTTCTTCGGCCGCTTGCTTGACCCCTTTTGCATGCACCCAATGTATGCTCTTACGATTTGGAGAGCAAGAGTATGAAGAATCCGCGTCTAGGAATCTTGGGGGCATTCGCCTCGCCTATGGGTGCGGGGTTCGTTATGTTCGCCTTGGATCTTGTCAGATGGCTTAACGGATCGTTAGGGATTCCATACATCGAGGCCCTCGTGATCCTGCTGTTCATCTGGTTGCGATGGACAGCGGCGCGCGAAGCGGACTACATCCAGAAGACTATCGACGATTTGCGCCGCGAACTTTCCGCTGTTACAGATGCGCGGTCAAACTAGACCACTATCTCTAGGCGTAAGTTTCGCCGTACTTACGCTTGACTTTCGCCCTATTACCGCCTACATTGTCGTTCATGAAGTATCTGACCGAACGGCAACGTGACATCCTGAACTTCATCCGCACCTTTCAAAAGGAACGCGGCGTTGCTCCGACTCACCGCGAGATCTGCGACCAGTTCGGATTTTCTTCCTACGGAACGGTCTACAAGCATCTCTCACTGCTCGAGAAGAAGGGGCTGATTCGCCGCGACTGGAATCAGAAGCGCGGCGTCGAGCTCGTGGACAGCGAAGAGACGCCGAAGGCCTCCTCGTCCTCGCAACAACAGGCATCAAACGTTCGTGAGCTCCCGCTGTTTGGCTACATCGCGGCAGGCCGGCCACTCGATGTCGACGTCTCGGATGAGACGATCGCCGTTCCCCAGCATTTGACTGCGCGAGGCGAGAACTACGTGCTGAAGGTGCGTGGCGACTCCATGGTCGACGATGGAATCCTCGACGGCGATCTCGTGATCATCGCGCGCCGCGAACGTGCGGACAACGGCGAGATGGTCGTCGCCAACGTGAATGGTGAAGTGACTCTGAAGCGCATTTACCAGGAGGGAGAACGCGTCCGCCTGCAGCCGGCGAACTCGATGATGAGCCCGATCTATGCCTCTGCCCGAGACGTCGCGGTGCAGGGGGTGGTCGTCGGCCTGATGCGACGGTTCTGAAAGTGAGGAAAGCAAAATGGATCTCGTTCTGAAGCTTCGCGAAGTCCGCCGCATGCGCGGCCTCAGTCAGAAAGACGTAGCGCGCATGTCCGGGATCGGTGAGAAAACGATCAGTTCATTCGAAACGGGTGAGCGCATCGATTCTCTGAAACTCGCACAATTGAAACGACTGCTCAAGGCCTATGGAATCACAGAGGCCGAATTCTTCAGCGGAAGCGTCGATCGCAAGATCGCTCCATGGGAAATGGACGAGAACGACTTCGCCACCACGCGTCTCGTCGATGAGCTGCACAGCCTGCCCAAACATGTGCAGCGCGTCGTCATCGCGAAAATGCAGGTCATGCTGGAGACCGCAAGCGATCTGGAGAAGGTCAAAGAGAAGCGCCCTCTCTATGTTCAGAAAGATCCGGAGTGGCGCGCACTCACCTCGCGCAACTGACCTACCGAACGGACTCCGCGCGTTTGCGCCACATCGCAGACGCGCGCGAGTCATGCACGGCATCGGCTGTGCGAGCTGCGAACATGTACGTCCTCCGATTCGGATTCATCCGCGCCATCAGCTCGAGAGTCTGATTCGCGTCCGCTGGCCGTCCCAGGAGCTGATAGACGACATAGAGACTCGCGTAGGTCTGACGATCCAGCGGGAAGTGCGCGATTTCTTTCTGAAACGCGGCAATTGCTTCATCGAGCCGCTGCAAACGTGCGAGGGCATCTCCCCGAACGAAGTAAAGCGTTTCGACATCGCCAAGGTGGCGTTCCGTCGCTTCGCGCTCGACCTGATCCGCAAGCTCCAGCGCGCGCTGCGGATGGTTCTGCTCGCTCTCCAACTGCGCGAGCAGAATGAGCGCGGGGATGTGCGCGAACTCGTCTTTCTCCGCGGCACGCGCTTCTTCCGCTGCCTTCGCATAGTCCTTCTTCGCATGCGCAATCCGCGCGAGCAAAACGTGCGCGGACCCAAAGTTCACTTTCTCGCCGAGACGCGCATGCTTCTCCGCCTCATCCAATCGATCGAGCCGCAGATACAACGAACCTAGCCGCAGGCCGAATTCGCCGGCGAGGTCGGGCGAGATCGTGATCGCCTTCCTGCACGCATCGGCCGCTTCTTCGTAGCGTCCTACGGTCTCGAGTTGTTCGCTCAGTTTCTGCCAGGCATCGGTCAGACGTGGGTTCTCCTCCGTGACATGGCGAAACGCCGCAATGGCCTCGTCGCGTTTCCCGTTGTCCGCGAGCTTCGTCGCCTGGGTCATCTCTGCGATCTCTCCGATGCGGTCTTTGGGATCCGGAAGCGGTCCAGCCGGCTTTCCCGCGGCGGAACCGAGGTAACCGAGTGCCGCGAGATTTTTTGCGTCTTCCGGGTCCATGTGAGAGGGCAGCATGATCGCGATGCCGTACTTCGCCAGCTCATCATGCATCGACGCATACGTGCGGCGCTCGTCCGCGATGATGTTGGCCTTCTCTGCGGCATCGCGCGTCATGTCGTAAAGCTCCGGCCTGGGCGCCTCGATCAGGTGGTACTGGGCTCCTTCGAGCGAGCGGAGCTCGCTCCAGCCGAGATGAATGCGCGGATACAGCGTCTCGCTGTAGACGCGCCGCTGCATATCTGCCTGCGTGTGATGCAGTAGCGACTTCCCCTTCAGGTTCGAGGGGGGCGGCACGCCCGTCAGCTCTGCGATCGTCGGAAAGACGTCGATGAGGCTCACTGGCGCGGCATCTCGTTCGCCTGCTCTTGCACCCTTCGGCAACTTGACCAGTAGCGGAACATGAATGGCTTCGCGATAGAGGAAGATGCCGTGCTCCGGCTCTCCATGCTCCATCAAGCCCTCTCCATGATCCGACATCAGGATGATGATCGCGTCGTCGTAGATTCCCTTCGCCTTCAGGTCAACGATGAAGTCACCGACAATCTGGTCGGCCGTTGCAATCTCACCGTCATATGCAAGCGCGTAGCGAGAGCGGAACGGCTCCGGCGGATCGTATGGCGAATGCGGTTCGAACAAATGCAGGAAAAAAAAGAACGGATTCTCTTTCTGCTCTCCGATCCAGCGCTTCGCGACAGCCGCTGTTTCCGAGCCGGGCCTCTGCAGGGTACCGATCGGCGCGTTTGCTTTCGTGACGACACCGTCGTCGAAGAAGTCAAAGGACGCTGCAAGGCCCGAGCTTCCACGCAGCACGTAGGCCGACACGGCGGCACCGCAGCGATAGCCCTTGCTCTTCAATATTTTTGGGATCGTCGGCAACGTGGGATCGAGCCGGTAACCGATGTTGTTTCGCACCTGATTCGTAGGGGGAAGAAGACCGGTGAGCATCGCGGTGTGCGACGGGAACGTCAGCGGGACCGTTGAGAACGCGTTCGTAAACAGGATCGAATCCTTGCGCAAGGCATCGAGCGCAGGTGTATCCACCTTCTGATATCCGAACATCGGCAGATGATCGGCACGCAGTGTGTCGATGGAGATGATGACGACTGGCGCGCCGGGATAGTGCGCCGGAACGTCATGCCGGCGGCACTCCGCGAATGTCAGCAATATCAGGAGCAGAAAAAGAAGTCGGTGGACTGATTTCATGGAAATCCCGGAATGATCGGTCATTCCGCATAAAAAAGCCCCGGCCTTGCGGCCGGGGCTTGATGAAACTCGAGTTGCAGCAATCTAGAACTTCGCGCCGACAGAAATCAGGTACGTGCGCGGCAGTTGGTAATCGCCTTGAACAAGGAACGTCGTGTCTCTGACCGGCTTGCCGAAGCTCGGACCCAGCTGATAGTTCTTGCCGAGGACTGGCTTATCGGTGAACGGATCAAATGCATCGCAACGCACGCTCGCGCCCGCGGTGTTGATATACCGACAGGCACTCTGCTTGCGCGTCAGAACCGTCGAGTCGACGCTGACTGCACCATGTTCGTTGAACGCATTACGAAGCTCGGTCTCCACGTAGAACTGCAGCCGGTTAATCGGCGGGAGGTTGTAGTTCAGCGCGACGTTCGTCGAGGTGACGTTCGGCGTGTGGAACGCGCCGCGCTCGCTGAAGTAATAGGTGCCCGACGTCGGAGGCGAAGCATACCCAGGATTCGGGCGAGCGACGATGTTTCCTGCTGCGTTCCTGAACCAGCGCGGGTCGACCGAACCGGAGGCTGAATAGGCCGAACCGGAATCGAAGTTCTCGAGCAGGCTGACGTTGAACACGCCGATGTGGGTCGGGTGGTCGTACGTCATCCACAGACGAGCCTTGTGACGCTGATCCGACGGCATGTAGCCATACTTCGAGGTCGGGTTGTTCGGGTATTGCAGGTATTCCGGATAGTACTTGACACCATTGCTCGAAACCGGACCTGAACCGCTCGTTTCACCGCCCGAGTAGTTGCCCTTGAGTTTCGAGTAGGTGTAGTTGCCGCCGACATTGAGGCGGCTCATGATGCTGTAGGAAGTCTGCAGCTGGAGTGCGTCGTACTTGCGCTTGAAGTCGTTGGTGATGACCTGCCACGCTACGTCGACATCGGCGCCTCCCGCGAGCGGATCCGGAGCGAGGCCGGTGACGTTGAACTGATCCTGCAACGTGTAGAAGTTCTTCCAGTTGCGATGAATGAGGTCGGCGCGCAGGAATCCGCGTTTGCCGAGCTGCGTGCCTGCACCGACGCTCCACTCCGTCACGTACGGCGAGGCGAGCGGCTTCGGAATGATCGTACCGATTCCGTTGGAGCTTCCACCAAACAGGAAATCGTGGTTCTTGACCCCGCCCACGCTCTTGAACCAATCCATGATCTTCGCCACGGTTTGTGCCGGGGTCGAGTTGGCCGGAATATCGTCTCCGTAGTAGCCCCAATAGAGGAGCGAAGGAGAGCCCGCCGGCGAAGCCGCGTCGGCGACGTTACCGTCGGCGATCGCAGCGACGTACTCGCTGTAGCTTGCATTCAGACGGAAACGGCCGTCGCCTTTGACGTCGTAAATGAGGCCGAGACGCGGCGTCCACTTCGAGTCGTCAGCGATCTTGTTTCCGGCGCTGTCGAGACCATGGTTCTTATCGTGGCGAACACCGATGTTGAAGCTGAGGCGATTATTGAAGTCCCACTTGTCATTGACGAAGAAGGAGTTCGTTGCCAGGTCGTTGCCACGGCTGGCAACGAGAATGGGCCACCAGAGGATGAAGGTCGAGCCATCGCCCGGCAGCGACGTGACGCGCGCGACACCGTTGGCATCGCGAGCCTCGGTCATGCCAAGACTGTAGATCTCGAAGTCGCTGGGCGACTGGTGGTTGTTGGAACGGAGCGATTGATGCCACGTGTCATAGCCGCCGACGATGCTGTGCGTTCCCATGGAGGGCGTCGACCAGTAATACGTGCCCTTCGCGTTCCAGTTGCGGTTGTTGCGCGACTCGTTGTCGCAGGTACCGCAGAACGTCGACGTGTTCATGTTCAGACCGAGATTCGCGTCGTAAAGCGTCGTACCGCCGACCAGATCCGTCGTCGAGACATGCGAACCGTCTTTCACGAAGGCGTACATCTTGCGCGATCCGTTGGCCTCGATGAGGAAGTTGTTCGCGATCACGCCGTTGTAGTGTCCCGCCATGAAGCTGTTGGGCAGTTCACGGCCCGGTGCGAGCGATGCAAGCTCATAGGCGCTGTACGAATGAAGACCGTCCTTGTCATCGATGTTGAGACCAGAAGCCTGGAAGCTGTGCTTCGGTGTGATCTGCAACGTCAACTTGAGTTCCGCACGCGACTGCTTGCGCGAGTTCACGTATGAGACGGATGTCTCGGTGCCTCTGGGCGGAGCGTTGAGGGGATTGTCGACCAGCGTGCGCTGGCTGTCGCGTTGGAAATAGCGACCAGCGGTGAAGAACCACAGGCGGTCGCGAATGATGCGGCCACCCAGCGTTCCTTCATAGGTGCTGTTGATCTTGTCGTTCGTGCGCTTGACCTTCCTCGGCGTCTCGGCAGTCCACTTGTCGTTCTGGAGCGAGTCGCGGACCGTGCCGTTGAACTCGTTGCCACCGGACTTCGAAATCGCGGTCACGACACCACCAGTGAACCGGCCATACTCGGCCGAGATCGCACCGGTGAGAATCGTGGTCTCCTGAATCGCGTCCTCGATGAACAGGTCGTGCGGCTGACCACGAAGGTTCTCGTTCACGTTGACGCCGTCGACGAGGTAGAGGTTGTCGTACGACGGTGCACCCGAAATCGTGGTGTTGCCACCCGGGCCGTTTGAATTGACGCCCGGTGCAAGACTGACGGTCGCCAACAGCGAGCGTCCGATCGGCAAATCCTCGATCAGCTTCGACGTGATGTTGGTCTGAACTTCCGTCGTCTCGAGAACCGCGGGCGATGCCGCGGTGACCGTGATCGCCTCGGCAACCGCCGAGAGCTTCATGTCGACGTCGACGCGAGTCGTCTGAGCCAGAGAAACACGCGACGTCTTCGTTACCGCCGTCATGCTCTCCATCTCAATTTTGACCGTGTACTCGCCCGGGGCGAGTGCGCCAAAGTTGTAATTACCGTTGGAATCTGTGATTGCTGTCCGCGTTCCTTGCAGGGCTGACGACGAAATCGTCACCGTGGCGCCCGGCAGCGGGTTTCCGCCGAGGGTCACGGTCCCGGTCAGGTTCGCGGTCGTCTGCGCGAAGAGGGGAAGCCCCATGAGCAGAACGGCTGCGAGTACTGCCAAAAACCGATCCAATTTCATTCCTACCTCCTTCGAAAATTCACACCAAAAGGATCACAACCAAAGCCTGGACCTGCCAATGGTTGCAGGAGTCCGGCCGATATCGAGGTCAGGCTAAATCGATCCAAGACAACGACTTCACGACGAGCAACGAAGTTAAAAACAGACCCCGATCCAAACCCTTGGATTCCGACGATCGATTTTTTGAAAATCGGTCACCCGCCAAACAGCCGCGGCAACAATATCGTCTCCTCGCCCAAGTGGCAATCTCCCGACCGTTACTTTCCGATCGCCTGCAACGTCTCACGCACCATTCGATGCGCCGCTGGTCCCGGATTGCGTCGCTCGGCCTCTGCCAGGAGATCGCTCGCCTCACCACGCCGCCCCTGGACTGCGAGGATGACTGCAAGATTGCCCCACGCGGGAAGATTGTCTGGAAATGCAGCGACCTCCGCGCGAAAGGCCGTCTCCCCTTCCGGACCACGGGACAGACGAAGCAACATCTGCCCCCGCTGCGCCTCGAGGTCGCGAATGAGGGCAAGCTTTCGCGAGCGCACTTCTTCGGCAGCACGATCGAGCGTCGCCAGCGCACCGATCCAGTCCTCCGACTTTTCCTGAATGCGCGCAAGCTGCATGAGAGTCAGCGTTCGATGTGGAGCGGATGCAAGCGCGAGATCGATTTCCGCCCGCGCTTTGACCAGGTCGCCCTGCACGAACGCGACCTGCGAGAGCATCTCGTGCGCGAGCACGGGATCCTCTTTCAGAGCGAGCTCCGCATGCGCTCGAGCTTCGTTGAACTGGCCATCGCGGAGCAACAGTTGCGCAAGCGGCAACGTGACGCTGGGACTGCCGGGAAAATGCCGATTGGCTTCGCGCAGCGTCTCGAGCGCAGCCTCGTGATGGCCAGTACGATCCTGCGCCGCCGCCAGCATCGGCCACTCATCGACCAGTGCCGGATTTTCCCTAACCAGCGTCTGCAGCAGAGGAATGGCCTCTCGATCTGCCGCGTGCTGCGCCTGACGGAACATGCGGATGTACTGAATCCGGTCTTTGGGATCCGGGTAGTCTCCCTGCTGTCCGGCGGATACCGATCCAATGTAGCCCAGTGCCGCGAGCTTCCGCTGATCCTCTTCATCGATTGCCGAGGGAGGTTGAAAGCGAATCATCCGCGCCAACACTGCCTCCATGCTGAATGCACTGCGGCGATCGGATTCGAGTAGGTTCCGGCGCTCGGCGGAGTCGCCCGCGTAGTCGTATAACTCGCGCTTCGGAGCCTCAATGTACTGAAAACGATCGTCGATCAGTGACGTCAATTCATGCCAGTGCAGATGCAGCCGGGAAAAGTAGCTCTCCGCGTAGAGCTGCCGAGGCTTCGAATCGGATTCGAAAAGGTCGCGACCGTCGCATTTCGGTGCATCGATTCCAGCAAGCGCAAGCACGGTAGGCATGACATCAGTGAGTGCGGCGAGCCTCTCCACGCGTTCACCGGCATGATGCGCGTGAGGCAACCTTAGAATCAGCGGCACCTGGATCGACTCGCGATAGACAAAGACTCCATGCTCGTCTTCACCGTGATCACCAAGACCCTCCCCATGATCCGAAAGGAAAACGATGATCGCCTCGTCATAAAGATTTCGACGCTTCAAATCGTCTAGGAATTTTCCGACGATATCGTCGGCGTAGGCCACCTCTCCGTCATACGGCAACCGGCCTTTTGCAAACTCAGGCGGCGGTTCGTACGGTGCATGGGGCTCATACAGATGGAGAAATGCAAAGACCGCATGCGTCGGAACACCATCGAGCCAGTGCTGAAGCACAGCAGTCGTACTTTCGCCCTTTCGCTCGGCTTCGACATCGATTGCAGAGCGATATTCCAGCTCGTCGTCATAGGAGTCGAACCCCCGGCCGATACCTGTCGCACGACGAAGAACATAGGTCGAGACCGCGCCACCCGTGGTGTAGCCGTGATCCTTCAGGATGGAGGCGAGCGTCGGAATGTTGGCTGCGAGCTTGTACCCGATGTTGTCGCGCACTCCGTTGTTCTGCGGAAGCAGGCCCGTCATGATCGTCGTATGCGACGGAAACGTCTGCGGCACGTGACTGAACGCTCTTTCGAACACGACACCTTCACGTGCCAGTTGATCGATGTGCGGTGTGAGGCCATCGCGGCCGACTCGATCGGCGCGAAGCGTGTCGACAGAGATGAGGATGATCGGCGGCTTTCGCGTCTCCGCGCCCGGCGCTTCGCGATGACAGAACAACAGCGACGCAACGGAGACCACTGCACAAACAGCAAGGCACTTCCGGATCATCGCGCGCGCTGACTCCACACCTGTGCTCCCCGCGTGTCACCGAGCTCCTTGAACGTGCGTGCCGCGATCTCGTAGCTCGAACGTGACGGATTCGCCGCGACGAGACGCTCCATCGTCGCGTTGGCCATCCCGTGATCACCGCTCAGAATGTAGATGACGGCCAGATTCGCGTACGCCTGACGATCGTGCGGGAAGCGGCGGATCTCCTCATTGAACCCTTCGATTGCTTCAGCAATCCGATTGAGGCGAGCGAGTGCGTCCGCGCGAGTGAAGAAGAACAGCGGCGGATATTCGAGCTTCCGCGATTCGATGTCATTTTGTGCTTGCGACAGAAGCGCGAGGGCGTCCTCGAAACGGCGCTGCTTCACCTCGATCTGCGCGATGAGCACTTCCGCCGGAACTTTGTAGTTGAACGAGCTCATCGCCTGCTGTGCTTCGCGCAATGCCGCGTCGGCTTGTCCTTTTGCCAGATATCCACGGCCTATGAGGATGTGTGCGTTCGGCGGATTCGCTTTGAGTCCGAGCTGGGCATTGGCAATTGCGTCATCAGGCCGGTTGAGCATCAGATAGAGGTTGGCGAGTGAGATCGAAAACTCGCCGACGATCGATGGAGCGAGCTGAATGCCGCGCCGGTAAGTCTCGATCGCATCTTCATACCGGCCACTGTCCTCCTGCAACCGCGCCAGCAGCGTCCAGGCGTCGGTCAGTCGTGGATTTTTTTCGAGAAGTGACTCATACAGCGCGATCGCAGCGGAGGCATTGCCGCTTTGCGCGAGATGCGCGGCTTCCTTCAGCTTGCTGATCTCACCGACATGTTCCTTTGGATCGGGCAAGGGGCCGCCGGAGTCGGGTGCGCTCGAGCTCAGATAACCGAGAGCCGCCAGCTTCTTCGCCTCTTCGGGATCGATGGTTCCGAGAGTCGGCATCGATCGATCGTAACCGCCGAGCTCCTGCCGAAGAGCACCGTAGACCCGACGGTTGTCTGCCAGGACATTCTTCGTTTCCGCTTCTTCGCTCGTGGAGTAGAGCTCCGGATGGGGCGAGTCGATCAGATGGAAGCTGTCGTCGACCAGCGAGCGGAGGTCGCTCCATCCGAGGTGGATGCGAGGGTATAGGGTCTCGCTGTAGATCCGCCGCGCCGGCAGTCCCGCGAGGTCGAGAAGTGAATGTCCCTTTTTGTTTTGCGCACTGGCACCGGCAACTGCAGCGATCGTCGGAAACACATCGATGAGTTGGACCGGCACGTCGACCGTCGAGTTCCCGCGCGCTCCGCCTGGCAGCTTCACCATGAGTGGCACGTGGATGTCTTCCATGTAAAGAAAAATCCCATGCTCATCCTCACCGTGTTGATTCAAACCTTCGCCATGGTCGGAGAGCAGCACGATTGTCGCGCGGTCGTAGAGACCCTTGCTCTTCAGATACTCGAGGAAGGTCGCGACGATGGAATCAGCGGTCGCAATTTCGCCGTCGTAGGGCACCGAGGCGTACTTCGATTTGAAAGGTTCCGGCGGCGCATAAGGCGTGTGCGGCTCGAACAGGTGGAGGAAGAAAAAGAATGGCTGCTGCGCATGCGCTTCGATCCAATGCTCGGCAATCGCTTCCGACTCGCTGCCCGGACGCTGCAACCGTCCAACGGCTTCGCCGGACTTCACCGCGATGTTGTCGTCGTAGAAGTCGAACGCATCCGACAGTCCGCTGTTCCCTCTCAGTACGTAGGCAGAAACGGCGGCACCCGTCGCGTAGCCATTCTCCTTCAGAAGCGAGGGGATCGTCGAATGCTTCTTCGTGTCGAGCGTAAATCCGATGTTGTTGCGAACGCCGCTATCAGGCGGAAGCTCGCCCGTCAGGATCGACACATGAGATGGAAGCGTCAGCGGCACATGAGAGTACGCGTGCGAAAAGAGAATTGAGTCTTTGCGAAAACGATCGATCGCAGGAGTCTCGACACCTCGGTATCCATAGGCCGGCAGATGATCGGCTCGCAGGGTATCGATGGAGATCAGAATCACCGGCGATCCCGGATGAGCCGCAAATGTGGCAGGAGGCTCATTCCGTCTGCAGGCAGCAAGCAGAAGAGAGAAAAACAATGGGAGAAGGCGTGATGGTTTGGCCATAAATAAAGAAGCGCCCCGGTCCGCAAAGACCGGGGCGCCAAAGACTACGACAACAGAGAACTAGAAGCGAAGACCGAAGCCGATACGGTACGTACGCGGCGTCTGGTAGTCGCCTGCTGTGCCGCCGCTCGTCGCTGCACGCGGCTTGCCGAAGCTCGGATCCTTCTGCCAGTTGATGCCTTCGACAGGAGTTTCAGTGAGCGGGTTGAATCCAGCGCAACGCTTGCCCGAGTTCGCCCCGGTCGACTGAATGCAGGTCGAATTGCGAGCCGTCAGGATCGTCGTGTTCCCACCGAGTTGAGCCTGATTGTCGAAGACGTTCAGGATCTCGGGGTGGACGAACAGCGTGACTCTGGAGAACGTGTATTGATAGTTCAGTGCGAGGTCGGTCGCGTTCAGATCGTCCCAACGGAACTGACCACGCTTGCTGAAGAAGTACGTCACGCTCGTAGGCGCATTCGCGTATCCGGGATTCACGATGCACTGCGGGCAGCGTGTGCCTTTGCGATCATCGATCAGACCGGAGTAAGAGAACGGAGTGCCGGACTCGAAACGCTCGAGAGCCGAGAAGTTGAACGTACCGAACTTCGTCGCCAGGTCATAGCTGCCCCAGGCGCGAAGGCGGTGCGTCTGATCCTGCGAGAGGTAACCAATCGGATTGTTCTGCGCGAACGCCTTGTACTCCGGCTGGTTGAACTGCGTCTCGCTGACGGGGCCGCTACCACCGGTTTCCGCGGTGACGTTGCCCTTCAGCTTCGAGTACGTGTAGCTCATGCCGAGATTCACGCGCTGCATGGGGCGATACGCAGCCTGGAAATCAAGACCGTCGTACTTGCGGCTGTACTGATTGCTGTTCTCGATGACGGACTTATCAAAGATGTTGCCGAACGGATCGGTGACCTTACCGGTGGTCAGATCCTTGCGGTTCGAGTAGAAGTCGGACCACTTGCGGTGCACGTAATCAGCACGGAAAAACGCGTTCGGCGTGACCTGCGAACCGAAGCCGAGTGTCGTCTCATCAACGTGAGGAGACTTCAGCGAACCGGCGATGGAGGTGGTCAATCCGGAGACGCCGCCACCGATGATCAACTGCGAAGCGTTGATACCGCCCTGCTGCTGGAACCAGTTATAGAGCTGGGTAAAAGCTGCAACCGTGTTGAGCGACTTACCGCCCAGCGTGCCGATATCCGGTCCGCGATACTCATAGTAGATATACGAGGGGTTGCCTGCGCCGGAACCGGCGCCGCCGATCGTCTCGGCAATCTTCGACACATAGCGGCTATATCCAGCGTTGACGCGGAAACGGCCATTGCCCTGAATGTCGTAGATCAATCCAAGGCGCGGGCTGGCTGCGGAATCCTTGGCCACCGTTGCGCCAGCGCTGTCCTTGCCGTCGTTCTTGTCGTAACGAACACCAAGGTTGAAATCGAGATGGTTGTTGAGATTCCACTTGTCGTTCACATAGAGCGAGTTCGTCTTGAAGTTCGAACCCTTGGTGAGCGTGGGAATCGGAGTGTACTGAATGAAGTCACCCGCTGTGATGTAGGGGAAGCAGTCGGTTCCGTTGCAGACCGGGTGGTCATACACGTAAACCTCGAAGTTCGAGCCCGACTGATAGTTGTTGGCAATGCGCTGCTCGGCCCACTGATCGTAACCGGCCACGATGTTGTGTGTACCGAACGCCTTGGACGCGAGGTAGTACGTTGCCTTCGCACCATACAGCTTGTTGTTGCGCTGCTCGGTATCGCACACGCCGCAGAAGACCGGCGCGCCAAAATATCCATTACGAGCGCCACCCGTGAAGTCGATGCCCCACGTTCCGTGGATGAAGTCCGTGTTGTCGCCGCCTGAACCCTTGAACGCAAAGTACTTCTTCGAATAGCTGCCTTCGATGAGAAGGCTGTTCGTCAGGATTCCGTTGTAGTGCAGGGTCTTGAAGTTGTTCGGAAGCTCGCGCTGAACGTCGAGATTCGAAAGCTCGAGACACTTGCTCTGGAAGCAGTTATTCGTCTGCGGGTTCTTGATATCGAGATACGAACCGACGATGGTGTGCTTCGGGGTGATCTGACCCGTCAACTTTGCTTCGTACCGCTTGTTCTCGTCCGAGAACGTGTAGGGAACCTGGGTCGTAGGTGCGGCGTTGAAGAACGTCAGGTTCTGGCTCGAGGTCTTCGCTTTGCGGCCCGCGACGAAGAACCAGAGACGATCGCGGATGATGCGACCGCCGAACGTTGCTTCGTAAACGCTGTTGTTCTTGTCCAGGCGCTGTGGCGCCGTTTGGCCCGTCACGTCGTAGTACTTGGTGTTGAGCGACGTCCACTTCGGATTGGTGATCGAGTCGCGGAAGGATCCCGAGAAGTCGTTACCACCCGACTTGGTGATGGCGTTGACGACACCACCGGTGAAACGTCCGTACTCCGCCGACACGGCGCCGGTGATGACGGTCGTTTCCTGAATCGCGTCCTCGATGAACAGGTTGTGCGGCTGGCCGCGGAGGTTTTCGTTGATGACCGCGCCGTTGACCATGAACATCGTTTCATACGACGGTGCGCCGTTGATCGTCACCGCGTTGTTCGGACCCGTCTGCGTGACGCCCGGGGCCAGCGAGGTGGCACCGGTCAGCGTGCGCGCAATCGGAAGATTCTGGACGAGTGTCTGCGGGATATTCGCCTGAATCTCGGTCGTCTCGAGCACTGCCGGCGCCCCTGCCGTGACGGTGATCGCCTCGGCGAGAGTCGTCAGCTTCATGTCCGCGTCACTCCGGCCAGTTCCAGAGAGTGGAACGAGCGTGGTCTTGGTGATCGCGGTCATGCTCTCCATTTCGAACTTGACCGTGTACGTACCTGGTGGCAACGCACCAAAGTTGTAGTTGCCGTTCACGTCGCTGTTCGTCGTGCGCACACCCTGCAATGCCGGGGAACTAATCGTGATCGTCGCGCCGGGAAGCGGATTCCCACCGAGCGTCACTGTACCCGTCAATGCAGATGTGGTTTGCGCACCCGCTGCGACGCTGATCAGCATCAGCGCTGCGAGAACTAATGCAAACCGTTTAATAGAACCCATCGAGACCTCTCCTAAAATTTTTTGATAACGGTTGAGCCGTTATCGAGTTCGCTTCTTCGCCCTCCATGGGCGAATTCTTGATGTCATGGGATTTTGCTGGCGACGAACAATACTCCTTCGCCAAGCCCATGGCAATCCTTGACCCTTCCCTGAAATCAGTCATGGGTCAAAGAGTGCCGGAGTGCTTCCTCCACCTCTCGATGCTCAAACGAAAAACCCTCGTCGCTCGCTCGCGACGAAACCACTCTTTGACTGGCGAGCAACGTCTCGTCCGCCATCTCTCCGAAAACCAGTCGTAGCGCGAATGCGGGCACCGGCAGAATCGCTGGCCGGCGAACCGCACGTGACAGCGCACGCGTGAACTCCCGGTTGCGCACCGGCTCAGGCGTGACGGCGTTGTAGATACCGCGGGCAGATTCATTCGCGACGATCCATTCGATCAATCCCACCACATCATCGCGATGAATCCAGGAGAGCCACTGATTGCCGTTTCCTACTCTGCCGCCAGCCCCAAGAAGAAAGGGAGGAAGCATCTTACGAAGCGCACCACCATCGCGATCGAGCACGACGCCAAAGCGAAGAATGACGAGTCGCGCAATCGATTCCGCCTGCTGCGCAACCGCTTCCCACCGCATCACCACATCGGCAAGAAATCCGCTGCCTTGCGCCGACGATTCATCGAGCATCTCATCGCCGCGCGAGCCGTAGTAGCCGACTGCGCTCGCATTAATGAAGGTGCGCGCGCGCGGCGGCGCACTGCGCATCGCATCGATCAGCGCGTTGGTGGAGTCGAGACGGCTCGAAACGATCCGCGCCTTGCGCTCGGCCGACCAACGTTGGGCGATGTTCTCACCGGCGAGATTGATGACCACGTCCGCAGCAGCGACGACATCCGCCCACACGTCATGTTCCGGCGGATCCCATTTCAATGCGCGGCCAGCACGCACATGCGCCGGAGTACGAGTGAGCACGGCAACGTCGTTCCCATTCGAGAGACGCCTGACGAGGGGCTCGCCGATGAAGCCCGTTCCACCCGCAACCACGATTCGCATGATCGCGGCGCATTATGGCGCAAAAAATCGCGCCCCCGATGAGCAGTCGGGGGCGGCGAGAGAGAGGAGAGGGTAGGAGATGTAGGAGATCTTGGTGTGTTTTCGTCTTTTTCGTCTTGCTCACTCTCTTGGACGAAGCAGCGAGGAAGAGGTTCCGCGGTTTCCTGGATTTTTCAGACTCGGGAGCGGGCGGCTACTCTTCTCGGATCGCCGGGCTCGCCTTTCTGCAGTCCGGCGAAGGCGATCATCGCCGCATTGTCCGTGCAAAAGCGCTTCTCAGGGAGTCGCACGATCACACTCTTTGCGCGTCCCCATTCCGCCATCCGTTCACGCAAGGTTCCGTTCGCGGCAACGCCTCCTGCAATCGCGAGCTCGGTGATGGGGACAGGCGAGGGCGCCTGTCCTACACGTGCCCACACGCTGTTCAGCCGGTCGAGCAACTGCGCAATGAGCGCGTCCTGGAACGTCGCACAGAAATCGGCGAGCGTCTGCGCATCGCCATCCACATTGATGTTGTGCTCGCGTGCGAGACGAATCGCGCCAGCCTTGATTCCCGAGTACGAAAAATCGGCGGACTCATCTTTGAACTGCGGCATCGGAAACGGAAAACGTTTCGCATCCGCGCGTCCCTGCGACGCATGCTTCTCGATCTGCGGTCCGCCGGGATACGGGAGTCCGACGAACTTCGCGACCTTGTCGAATGTCTCGCCGATCGCATCATCGCGCGTGCGATTCAACATGACCACGTCGCGTCCGCGCACGTCGTAGATCGATGAATGTCCGCCGGAGATCACCAGCGAGAGGAATCGCTCCGGCCGCGGAATCGCCGGACCTTCCTTCTGAAGATATGGCGAGAAGATGTGGCCCTCGAGATGATTGATCGCAATCAGCGGAAGCCCGAGTCCATACGCAAGTCCCTGCGCACCCGCGACTCCCACCAGCAGCGCGCCGATCAATCCCGGTCCCGCCGTCACCGCGACACAATCGATGTCCTGCAACGTGGAGCCGGCATCTGCCACCGCGCGCGTCACGAGCGGAAAGAGATGCTGCAGATGCTCGCGCGACGCGATCTCCGGCACGACGCCGCCGAACGGACGATGCCTTTCGATCTGCGACGCAATCAGATTGACACGCACCGACCCATCGCGCTCCAGCAGCGCGACAGAGGTTTCATCGCAAGAAGTCTCAATCCCTAAAATCAACGCGTCCACCTCAGCGCCCCAGCGCCCCAGCGCCCTCGCACCCTTATAATCCACCGCCCGCATCATGAAAGAAGAACTCGCCAAACGATACGAACCGGCTGAAATCGAACAGCGCCTCTATGCAACATGGGAGCGCGAAGGCTATTTCACGCCGGTTGCCGATCGCGAGCGTCCGCGCTTCTCGATCGTCATCCCTCCGCCCAACGTCACTGGCCGTCTGCACATCGGCCACGCGCTCGTCAACACGCTGCAGGACATCGTCGTCCGCTGGAAACGGATGAGCGGCTTCAACACGCTGTGGCTTCCCGGCACGGACCACGCCGGAATCGCGACGCAGATGGTCGTCGACCGCGACCTCCAGAAACAAGGCATCAGCCGTTTCGACCTCGGCCGCGAGAAGTTCGTCGAGAAAGTGTGGGAGTGGAAGGAGAAGTACGGCGGCGAGATCATCGATCAGCTCAAGCGCATCGGCGCCTCCTGCGATTGGTCCCGCTCGCGCTTCACGCTCGACGAGGGTCTGTCGCACGCCGTGCGCACCGTGTTCGTCTCGCTCTACAACGACGGTCTGATCTACCGCGATCTCGCGATGGTGAACTGGTGTCCGCTCTGCCAGACCGCGATCTCCGACGTCGAAGTCGAATACCGCGACCGCAACGACAAGCTCTATCAGATCGACTATCCGATCGCCGATTCCGATCGCCACGTCACGGTCGCGACGACACGTCCCGAGACGATGCTCGGCGACACCGCGCTCGCCGTGCATCCCGACGACGAGCGCTACAAAGATCTCATCGGAAAGGAAGCGATCATTCCGGTCGCAAATCGCCGCATTCCGATCGTCGCGGACTCGATCCTCGTCGACATTGAGTTCGGCACCGGCGTCGTGAAAGTCACCCCGTCTCATGACAAGAACGACTACGAAGCAGGGCTGCGCAACAACCTCGCGCAGATGCAGGTCATCGACGAAACCGGAAAGATGACGGCTGCTGCCGGCGACGAGTTCAAAGGTCTCGATCGCTTCGAAGCGCGCAAACGCGTCGTCGAACATCTGAACGAGCAGAACGCGCTGCGTGAGGTGAAGGACTATCAGCACGCGGTCGGCGTGCACGGCAAGTGCGACACGATCATCGAGCCGATGATCTCGCGCCAGTGGTTCGTGAAGATCGAGCCGCTCGCGCGCCCGGCCATCGACGCCGTTCGTGAAGGAAAGATCCAGATCGTCCCGCAGACCTGGGAAGCGACGTACTACAACTGGATGGAGAACATCCACGACTGGACGATCTCGCGGCAGCTCTGGTGGGGCCATCGCATTCCCGCCTTCTATTGCAGCAACGGCCACATGACCGTCGCGGTCGAGCAACCATCAACCTGCCCGACCTGCAACTCGACGGAGATCACGCAGGAGACCGACGTCCTCGATACGTGGTTCTCATCGGGACTCTGGCCCTTCTCCACCATGGGCTGGCCGGAGAAGACCGCGGACCTCGAGGCGTTCTATCCGACTGACGTGCTGATCACCGGCTTCGACATCCTCTTCTTCTGGGTGGCGCGCATGATCATGTTCGGTCTGCGCTTCACCAACAGCGTTCCCTTCAGCCAGGTCTTCCTCAACGGTCTCGTGCGCGACGAGCATGGACAGAAGATGTCGAAGACGAAGGGCAACGTCATCGATCCGCTCGACGTCATCGAAGAGTATGGCGCCGACGCGCTCCGCTTCACGCTCGCGATCTTCGCCACGGGCCGCGACATCCCTCTCGCGAAGAAGCGGGTGGAAGGCTACGCCGCGTTTGCAAACAAGATCTGGAACGCGTCGCGCTTCGCGATGATGTATCTCGACACCGACCTCGAGTCCGCCGGCAGCATCGATCGCGACGACCTCGGCACCGTGGAACGCTGGATCCTTTCGCGCCTCAACGACACGACGCGCGAAGTGAACAAGTACCTCTCCTCGTTCCGCTTCGATGAAGCATCGAACGCGATGTACAAGTTCTTCTGGCACGAGTTCTGTGACTGGTACATCGAGATGGTGAAACCCGTCCTGATGAGCAAGCACGGCTCCGACGACGATCGCAAAAAAGCGAAACGCGTCATCCTCGAAGTGCTCGATCGCTCGCTGCGTCTCCTCCATCCGTTCATGCCGTTCATCACGGAAGAAATCTGGCTGAAGCTCGGCGGCGTGGAGCCTTCGATCATGGTCGCGCCCTACCCAGTGGCCGAGGAAGTGCTCGAAGACCGCGAGGCGGAGCGGATGATCGACGCGGTCACCGCGATGATCACCACCGTGCGCAACGTGCGCGTCGAGCGCGGCTTCACGCCGAAGGATCGCTTCAAGCTCTACATCACCGCAGCGGACCGCGAAGCGGCGTTCTTCCGCGACTACGCCTATCTGCTCACTGAGCTCGCACGTCTCAACGAGGTTATCCTCGGACAGGCGATCCCCGAGGCGGCGCACCACGACGTCGTGGCAGGCTTTGCAATCGGCATCGAGTTCCCCGAGAAGGAAGTCAGCAAGGAGCAGCTCGAGAAGGTGCAACGCGACATCGAAAAGGCGCAGAAAGAGCTCGCCGGTCTCGACGCGAAGCTGATGAACGAACAGTTCCTGCAGAACGCACCGGCGCAGATCATCGATGGTGCGCGTGCACGCCAGGCGGAGCTTCGCGAGAAAATCGCGAAACTCGAAAAGAATCAGTAGTCATGATGAACCTCGATACGCGGGCAATCGTCCCCAGACTCCACACCATCGAGTCGGTGGCGTTCGTCCCGCGTGTCGCATCCACGAATCTGATCGCGCGCCGCATCGTCGGTGAGTGCATCAACAACGATCTCTCCCTGCCGCAGGCGATGATCATCGCCGGCGAGCAGTTCGCAGGCCGAGGCCGCAACGATCGGCGCTGGTCCTCCCCGGCCGGCAAAGGCATCTATGCGACGACGATGCTCACGCGTCCGACGGCGCAACTGCCGCTCGTGCCGCTGGCCATGGCGACGATCGTCGCCGGCTATCTGCGCGATGTCTTCTCCATCGATGCACGCATCAAGTGGCCGAACGACATCCTCGCCGGCGGACGCAAGATCGCCGGCATCCTCATCGAAGCGCGAATTCAGGAATCGCGTTCCTACATCCTCGTCGGCATCGGCATCAACGTCGAGCCCGTGAAGGACGATATCCGGCCCAACGCCGTCGCGATCTCCGAAGTCTCGAATCGCACGTTCACGGGGATCGAGGACGCGACTGTTGCCTTCATCGAGCACGTCGATGCGCAGCTCACGCACCCGTTCGTTCACGATCAGGTGATCGAAGAGTGGCGGCGGCTTTCGGTACACAAGCCGGGCGATCACATTACGTGCGTGATCGGCGAGCGCACGGTCAACGGCACGTGGGCCGGGATCGACGAGCAGGGGCGCGCGCTGCTGCGCGACGGCGCGGAAACGATCGCGGTAAGCGCCGGCGAACTGATTCTGTAAGTGGGGGACAGGCGCCTCGCCTGTCCACAGAGCCGACAGGCGAGGTGCCTGTTAACATCGCACCCCTGATGTCGAACGTCCTCGTCATCGATGCGGGCAACACCAACATCGTCCTCGGCCTCTTCGAGGGGGAGAATCTCGTGAGCTCGTGGCGTCTCGCCACGGCGCGCGAACGCACCGCCGACGAATACGGCATCCTCGCGCGCCAGCTCCTCGGCAGCGTCGCGCTCGAAGGCGTGATGGTCGCGTCCGTCGTTCCCCCGATCAACAGCATCATCGCCGCGATGGTGCAGAAGTTCTTCGCCGTCGAGCCGATGTTCGTCGAGCCCGGCGTGAAGACCGGCATCGCGATCCAGGTCGACAACCCGCTCGAAGTCGGCGCAGATCGCATCGTCAACTGCGTCGCAGCACACGAGACCTACGGCGGCCCTGCGGTGATCGTCGACTTCGGCACCGCGACCACGTTCGACGTCGTGACCGCGGACGCGAAATATGTCGGCGGCGTCATCGCACCCGGCCTCACGATCTCGGCCGAGGCATTGTTCGCACGCGCGGCGAGACTGCCGCGCGTAGACATCAAGCGTCCGCCGCACGTAATCGGCACGAACACGGTCGTCAACATGCAATCCGGAATCTTCTTCGGCTACCTCGGACTCGTCGACGGAATCCTCGGCCGCATGCGCGGGGAGATCGAAGGCCTGAAGACGATCGTCGCAACCGGCGGGCTCGCAGCGCAGCTCGCCGCCGAAAGCGAATACATCGAGCACGTCGACGAGACGTTGACGCTGCGCGGCCTCAAGATCATTTACGATCGCAACCGCGTGAAAGGGAGAGGACGGAAGTGATGAAGAAGGCCGCGGCTCTTTGCATTTTGCATTTTGCATTTTGCATTTCGATCTACGCCGGCTCGAGTGCTCAGGCCACGCACGCGGCACTGTCCACCGTTTCCCCTGCCGCCACGCAAGTCGGACTCGCCGTCATGAAGAAGGGTGGCAACGCAATCGACGCGGCGGTTGCGGTGTCCTTCGTCCTCGCCGTCACGCATCCTCAGGCCGGCAACCTCGGCGGCGGCGGCTTCCTCGTCTACTACGACGCGAAGACAAAGAGCGTCTGGACTCTCGATTTCCGCGAAGTCGCGCCGGGTGCGGCGAAGCGCGAGATGTTCGTGCTCGCCGACGGCAATCCGAGCAAGGCATCTCAGGTCGGGCCGCTCGCTGGCGGCGTGCCGGGCAGCGTTGCGGGACTCGAGATGATGCGCGATCGATTCGGCTCGCGCTCGTGGCGCGAGCTGATCGAACCGGCAGCGCAACTCGCGCGCAATGGCTTCACTGTCGACGCAGAGCTCGCTGATGATCTCGCGACCGAGAAGAAAGAACGCAGCATCGATCAGTTCCCCAGCACCGCGGCGATCTTCTATCCAAACGGCCAGCCGCTCGCAGCCGGCTCGAAGCTCGTACAGCCAGAACTCGCCGAAACACTCGAGCGGATCGGCGCACTCGGCGCACAAGAATTTTATGAAGGTGAAACCGCGAACCGCTTCATTCAGGCGATCCGCAACGCCGGAGGCATCCTCGGCTACCGCGATCTGCGCGAGTACAAGCCGCTGTGGCGCGCGCCGATCGCCATCAAGTTCAACGACTACGAGTTGTACACGATGGCTCCTCCATCCGCTGGCGGATTGCTGATCGGCGAGGCGCTCAACATCCTGTCGGGATACGACCTCGCCGCGTACGGTTTCCAGACGCCGAAGGCGATCCATCTCGAGATCGAAGCGGAGCGCCGCGCCTACATCGACCGCAACAAGTACCTCGGCGATCCGGCAACGACGCGGATTCCGTATCGCGAACTGCTCTCCGAAGAGCGCGCGAAAGCCTGGCGCGCATCGATCAAGATGAATGCGTCGACGCCGACGATCACACTTGCTGAACCAGGCAGTGTCGTCGCCGAGTCTAACCATACGACGCACTTCTCGATCGTCGATGCGCAGGGCAACATCGTTTCGATGACGACCACCCTCAACGACAACTTCGGCAGCGGCTACGTGGTGCCGGGTTGCGGATTTTTTCTGAACGACGAGATGGATGACTTCACCACCGCGCCCGGCAAGCCAAACCTCTACGGACTCGTGCAAGGCGCGGCGAATGCAATCGAGCCGGGAAAGAAGATGGCGTCGTCGATGTCGCCCACGATCGTGCTGAAAGGCGGGAAGCCGTTCATGGCCCTCGGCACGCGCGGCGGCGCAACGATTCCGACCTCCGTGCTGCAGGTCTTCCTCAACGTGGCTGTCTACGGCAAGTCGTTGTATGACGCGATCGCCGCACCACGCTGGCATCATCAGGGTCTGCCCGAAGAAGTTTTTTTCGAGCGAGGGATGGCGCCGAAGGAGACGCTGAACTCGCTGATGAGGATGGGACACGGCGTGAAGGAGCGCGATCCCATCGGCGACATCCACGCAGTTCAAATCAGCAACGGAAAAATCATCGCAGTCGCCGATCCACGCCACGGCGGCGCGGCGGGTGGCTTCTGATGTCGCAAGCGATGAAGATCGAAGCGGCGCGCATGGCACTCGACGAAGTGCGTTCGGGGATGAAGCTCGGACTCGGCACTGGAACGACGTCCGTCGAATTCGTGAAGCTGCTCGCGGCCTCCCCAGTCGCGCGCGATGTGCGCTGCACCTGCACCTCGGAGTCGACGGAGTCGCTGGCTCGATCGCTCGGCCTCGCACTCGTTTCGCTGAACGAGCTCGCTCCGCTCGATCTCGCGGTCGACGGCGCCGACGAGATCGATCCGCAGCTGCGGCTGATCAAAGGACGGGGCGGCGCACTGCTGCGCGAGAAGATCGTCGAGCAGCAGGCGGAGCGCTTCATCGTGATCGCCGACGAATCGAAGCTCGTCGATCAACTCGGGCGCGGACCGTTGCCCGTCGAAGTGACGGCGTTCGCTTTGGAGGTCCTGCTTCACCGCTTCGCAAAGATGCGATTGCATCCCGAGCTGCGCATGGCGGGCGACTCACCGCGTGTTACGGACGAAGGTCACCGCATCATCGATGTGCGCGTTCCGTGGGGCAACGACATCGCGACGATCGTCGAGAAGATTCGCGAATGCGCGGGAGTCGTGGAGACGGGATTCTTTCCCAATGAGGCGACCGAGGCGATCATCGCGGGAGAGAACGGGATCGAGAGGCTGCGTGCTCCGTCATCCTGAGCGAAGCGAAGGATCAACCTAGGCTCCGCGCTTCGCGTTCTTCAGGCGTAACTCCGAAAGATGGTCCTCGCGGCGCCGTCGTTGATCCTTCGCTTCGCTCAGGATGACGGGAGCGCGGACTTCTTCACCATCACGTCGAAGTGCCACGCGTGATCCTTCCAGTAGAAACTCACATTCGACGCGAACGGTGAATTCAGCGGCTTGTCGATCTTCGTGGTGAAGAGCTCGTACATCGGCGTCGGCCGCTCGTAGTGCCAGACGAGCTTTGCATGTCCGACGGTCGGCTCCGTCGGATGCCGCTCGAAGTCGCGGATGCCGTCGTATTTCTTGAAGCAGATCGTGGCGCGGAAGCATGGACCTCGCATGCTCGGCGCGGTACCGAGGAGACGAAAGCCGGCGGGAGTCACCTTCCCGACATACGAGGTCACATCGCCGTCGGTGTGCGACTCGGCGACCATCAGGTAGCCGGCTCGTTCGAGATTGCGCAGCGTCTCCAGCGCCTTGATGTCATAGGCATCCTGCGGCGACTTCGGACTCCACCAGACGCGCTGGGGTACTTCGGCGTAGATCGGCTCGTTCGCGAACTCGTAATCGCGAACAATCAACTCCGCTTTTTGAGCAGTGAGCGGCTCCGGTTTCGGGCAACCGAAAGCGAGCAGAGCCACTACGAAGATCGCCAGATTTGCTTGACTCGTCTGCCGCCGCATGTTAACTCCCGCTTCCCTTGACTGCTCGACTCTTAGACGCACTCGCGCGCCTCTGCCTCCGGCACAGCAAACGAATCGCCATCATTGCCCTCGCCGTGGCTCTCGTCGCCGCGTGGGGAGCGAGCCGCCTTTCGTTCGATCCTGATCTTTTGAACCTCATCCCTCAGAAAAACAAACAGGTCAACGACTTTCGCAAAGCGCTGACCGATCTCGGCACGATCGACTATCACATCGTCGTTCTCGACATGCCGAAGGGGCATGACGTTCACGAGTACGACTCGCTGATCGATTCGATCGCGGAAGGGTATCGCACGAATCCGCGCATCGCGGATGTCTCCTACAAGATCCCGAACCCGCTCGACTTCGTGGAGGACGTGCTTCCTCGCGCGCTGCTCTTCCTCACTCCGGAGGAGCTGAAGAGCGTCGAGACGAAACTCTCCGACGAAGGCATTCGCGAATCCGTCGCGCGCAATCACGCGATCCTGCAGACGCCGCAGGCCTTCGCGATGAAGACGCTCGTGCAGTACGACCCGTTCAATCTGCTGCCGGTCTTTCTCAACAAGTTCAAGCTCTCGGGCGGCGGATTCAAGATGGATGCCTCGAGCGGCTACTACCTCTCCGCCGATCATTCGACGTTGCTCATTCTCACGAAGCCGAAACGCCCCGCGCAGGACGTGCCGTTCGGCAAGGCATTGCTGCAGGAAGGCGCGCTGATCGAAGCAAACGCGCTGAAGAATTTTCAGAAGTCGATGCCTGCATCGACGCCGCTGCCTTCGATCGCACATACCGGCGGCTATGAAATCGCGAACGGCGACGCCGAGCTCATTCGCTACGACGTCATCGTCAACATCATCGGCTCGGTGATCGGCGTGCTCGCGCTCTTCCTCTACGCATTCCGCCGCGGCGCGTCGCTCTTCTATGCGGGTGCGCCGCTCGTCATGGGACTACTGCTCACGTTCGGAATGGCCGGCGTGATCTACGGTCAGCTCTCGTCGGCGAGTGCCGGCTTCGCGGCACTGCTCGCAGGCCTAGGCATCGACTTCATCACCGTGCTCTACGGCCGCTACGTCGACGAACGCAATCGCGGCGAGTCGATGCAGCACGCGATCGTCACGACGATCCGCACGACGATGCCCGGCGTCTTCATCGCCGCCATCACCACCGCGGGAACATTCTTCGCGTTCCTCGCGACGGACTTCCGCGGCATGACGCAGCTCGGCTTCCTCACCGGCATCGGCATCCTGATGTTCCTGCTGTGCGTGATGTTCCTGCTGCCGGCTCTCATCGTGCTGAGCGAACGGCGCGAGCGGACGAAGCCGCCGAAGCTCTATCTCCATTCGTTCGGCGCGGGGCACATCATCGACGCCTCGGTCGCCCGGCCAAAGGCGACGATCATCGGCTGGGCGATCTTCATCGTCATCTGCGGCGCGCTTTCCACGCGGCTGCGCTTCAGCGACAACATTCAGGATCTGCGCGCCAAGGGAAATCCCGGCGTCGTGACGCAGGCCCGCATCACGGGGAAATTCGGACAGTCGTTCGACTTCATGATGTGGGTCGTCGAAGGCAAGTCTCTCGACGAAGTGCTGGACCGTACCGGCTCCGCGACGAAGGATCTTTCCACACTCGTCAACGATCAGACGATCGCGTCGTATCAGTCGATCTCGTCGTTCCTGCCGCCGCGCGATCAACAACTCGCGACGATCGCTGCGCTGCAACGGGGAGCGAACGACAAGTTCAACCCGAAGCGGATTCACGATACGTTCTACGCCGCGCTGAAGGCCAACGACTTCCGGCCCGAGGCGTACGACAGCTACATGCCGCTGTTCGAGCAGGCGTTGCAGCCAAAAGAACCGGTCACGCTCACGAACCTCGGCAACCCGGAGTTGCTCAAGCTCACTGAGCGCTTCGTGAAGAAACTGCCGAACGGGAACTGGATCTCGGTCATCTACTTCTATCCGACGGGCGGAAAGTGGCCGCGTGAAGTGCCGCCGCGGCTGCTCGACGTCGCGGCGAAGCATCCCAACGACATCGTCACCGGCGTGAATCTCGTCAGCGGGACACTGCGCCGAATCGTCCGCAACGATGCGAAGAACGCGACGATCATCGGCTTCATCGCGGTCGCGGTGCTGATGTTCAGCAGCTTCCGCACGATCAGGATGACGCTGCTGACGTTCGTGCCGTTCGTCGCGGGAGCCGCCGGGATGCTTGGCCTCATGGCGCTCTTCGACCTCGAATTCAACTTCATGAACATCTTCGTGGGGCTGATGATCATCGGCGTGGCAACGGATTACGCGGTGTACATGCTGCAGCGCTACGTCGAGAGTCCGGCGACGTTTCACAAGTCGGCGCATGAGACCGGCAAAGCGATTCTGATGGCCGCGCTGACGGCGATCGTGGGCTATGGATCGTTCGCGTTCTCGCACTACCCGGGGCTGCGATCGATCGGCTATGCTTCATTTTTCGGCATCGGTTTGAGCGGCATCGCCGCGATCACGCTCTTGCCGGCGATACTCGTGCTGGGGGAAGGCAATGGAAACGACGATTCCACAAGTAGTTCTTGATCGCATCATCCGCGGGCGGGCGATGGTCAATGTATTGACTGTCATCGCCGCGTCGTTGTTCATCGCCCTGCTGGCACAGGTTGCCGTACCGATTCCAGGCTCACCGGTTCCGCTGACACTGCAGCCGATCGCCGTGCTGCTCGTTGGCGTTACTCTCGGCTCGCGGCGCGGAGCCGCTGCCGCGGCGCTCTACCTGTTCGAAGGCATGAGCGGCATGCCGGTGTTCGCGCAGGGACATGCGGGCATCTTCTGGGTCACGGTGGGCCCGACGGCGGGCTATCTCCTGTCCTATCCATTCGCTGCATTCGTCGCAGGCTTCGTTTCGGAGCGCGGCTGGGGATCGCAGATGCTGCGTTCCATCGCCGGGATGCTGCTCGCGCTCGGTGTGATATATGCAGGCGGATGGGCATGGCTCGCCGTCTACTTCTCACCACGCAACGCGTACTCGATGGGCATCCTCCCGTTCTTCGTCGCCGACATCGTGAAGGTCGCGATCGGCGCGTCGCTGCTGCCGTCCGCGCAGCGTTTGGTCTCGCGCTTGTCGTCGCACTGACGGCACAGGCGGGGGCGCCTGTGCCCCCACAGGACACGACGCACAAGATGGTGCGAGACGTCGACGCGAAGAACGTCGAGCGGACGATCCGCACACTCGTCTCCTTCGGCACGCGCAACACGATGTCCGCGCAGGACGATCCGAAGCGAGGCATCGGTGCCGCACGCGACTGGCTCTACTCCGAGTTTCAGAAGATCGCCGCAACGTCGAACGGGCGAATGAACGTCGAGTTGCAGAGCTTCGACGTGCATCCCGGTGAGTTCGATCGCATCACGCAGGAGACGAAGCTCACGAACGTCGTCGCCACGCTGCGCGGCACGAAGTGGCCCGATCGCGTGTACGTGGTCAGCGGTCATTACGACTCGATGTGTACGAGCCCTACCGACATTCAATGCGATGCGCCGGGCGCAACGGACGATGCCTCCGGCGTCGCCGTCGTTCTCGAAGCGGCGCGCGTCATGGCGCGGTATCCGTTCAACGCCACGATCGTCTTCATGGCGGTGCCCGGCGAAGAGCAGCACCTCATCGGATCCAACTACTACGCGAAAGATGCGAAGAAGCGCGGCATCAACATCGATGGCATGTTCACGAACGACATCGTCGGTCACAGCGAAGGCGACCCGCGCGTGCGTCTTTTCTCGGAGGGTGTTCCCACCAACGAGACCGAGCAGGAAGCTGCGACGCGACGCAACATCGGCGGCGAGAACGACTCCGAGTCGCGTGAGCTGGCGCGGATGATCGCATCGGCGGCCTCGCGCTACGTGAAGGATTTCAGCGTCTGGATGATCTACCGCCGCGATCGCTATCTGCGCAGCGGCGATCACGTCTCATTCCTCGAGCAGGGATTCCCCGCTGTCCGCTTCACCGAGCCTCACGAGAACTACGACCATCAGCATCAGAACGTTCGGGTCGAAAACGGGAAGGAGTTCGGCGACCTGCCGAAGTTCGTCGAGTTCCCCTTTGTCGCGAATGTCGCGCGCGTCAACGTGGCGGCACTCGCCGAGCTCGCAACCGCCCCGGCCCGCCCAGCCCACGTCCGCATCGTCACGACGCGCCTCACCAACGACACCGATCTCGCATGGGACGCCAGCGACGGTGCGGATCACTACGAAGTCGTCTACCGCGAGACGACCGCCGCGCAGTGGCAGCATTCGATCTCCACCGGCACCGCGACGAGTTACACCGTCAAGCTGTCGAAGGACAACTACATCTTCGGAGTGCGCGCCGTCGATGCGGCCGGGCATCGCTCGCCCGCGGTGTATCCGAAGCCGGAAGGGCGGAGAGCGCCTGCGGCGAAGTAATCGACGTACAAATCGCTCGCTCTAACGCACACGACGACTAATTCGCTCCCTCTCGATGAAAGCGTATTGCTCGTTTGCCATCTCGGGAAGTAGTCGCCGGCCGGGACGGCCGGCGACTGCGGGCGGGACGCCCGCTCTCCGTTACGTCGCGGTTGCCGGTTCGGGTTCGGGGAGCGGTTTCGATTCGCGGCCCGAGCGTTCCGTCGTCTTCTGCTCCGCAGCGCTCTTGTCGAGCAGCGCGATGCGCAGCACATCCTCGACGTGCTCCACGAAGTGGAACGTCACGTCGCGCTTGATCGGCTCCGGCACCTCGATGAGATCGCGCTCGTTGAGCTTGGGCAGAATGATCGTATTGATCTTCGCGGCACGCGCGGCGAGCACCTTCTCCTTCACGCCGCCGATCGGCAGCACGTCGCCGCGCAGCGTCACCTCTCCCGTCATCGCCACGTTGCGACGCACCGGGCGTCCCGTGAGCACGCTGATGATGGCCGACGTGATGGTGATGCCTGCCGACGGACCATCTTTCGGAATCGCGCCCGCAGGTACGTGAATGTGGATGTCGTGCGTCTCGAAGTAGTCGCCGGGAATCCCCTGCTCATCGGCATGCGCGCGCGCATAGGTGAGCGCGGCCTGCGCCGACTCCTTCATCACTTCGCCGAGCTGACCGGTGAGTGAGAGCCGTCCCTTCCCCTTCACCGCCGTTGCTTCGATGAAGAGAATGTCGCCGCCGACCGAAGTCCACGCCAGCCCCGTCGCCACTCCCACCTGATCTCTCTCCAGCAACTCCTCGGCGAAGTGCTTCATGGGGCCGAGGTACTTCTCGACGTTCGCATCGGTGATGCGATAGCTCTCTTCAGTCTTGCCTTCGGCAACCTGCACCGCGATCTTGCGGCAGATCGTTCCGATCTCGCGCTCGAGATTACGCAGACCCGCTTCCTTCGTGTAACCCGTAATGACGCGCATGATGCCGGCGTCCGTCCAGGTCACGTTGATGCCGTCGATCCCGTTCTCTTCCATCTGCTTCGGAATCAGATGCTGCTTCGAGATCGAGAGCTTCTCTTCATCCGTGTAGCCGGAGAGACGGATCACTTCCATACGGTCGAGGAACGCGGGCTGGATCGTGTCGAGCGTATTCGCCGTCACGATGAACATGACGTTCGACAGATCGTACGGAACGCCGAGGTAGTGGTCGCGGAACGAGAAGTTCTGTTCGGGATCGAGCACCTCGAGGAGTGCCGACGAAGGATCGCCGCGATAATCCGCGCCGATCTTGTCGACCTCATCGAGCATGAACACCGGATTCGAGGTCGCGGCCTGATTGATGCCCTGAACGATGCGGCCGGGTAGTGCGCCGACATACGTGCGGCGATGACCGCGGATCTCCGCTTCATCGCGCACGCCGCCGAGCGAGATGCGGACGAATTTGCGATCGAGCGCGCGCGCAATCGAACGCCCGAGTGAAGTCTTGCCGACGCCCGGAGGTCCGACGAAGCAGAGGATCGGCCCCTTCATCTTCGTGCCGCGCAGCTTGCGCACCGCGAGGTATTCGAGGATGCGCTCTTTGATCTTCTCGAGGTCGTAGTGATCCTCATCGAGCACCGTTCGCGCGCGCTTGAGATCGTGATTGTCGGCGGACATCTGTCCCCAAGGCAGTCCCGTCATCCAGTCGAGATACGTGCGGATGATCGACGTCTCGGCGGAATCGGGATGCGAACGCTCGAGGCGCTTGATCTGCTTCTCGATTTCTTCGCGCGCTTCCTGCGGGATCGACTTCTCTTCGATCTTCTTCCGATAGTTCTCGACTTCTTCGGCGAGCTCTTCGCCTTCGCCGAGCTCGGACTGAATCGCCTTGAGCTGCTGGCGGAGGAAGTACTCGCGCTGCGACTTGTTCATCTCGCCCTGCGCGGCAGTCGAGATCTCCTGCTGCATCGTCAACAGGTTGATCTCGCGCGTGAGGAGCTCGTTGACTTTCTTGAGCCGTTCGATCGGATCGATCGTCTCGAGAATGCCCTGCGCCTCTTCGAGTTTCAGATCGAGATTCGATGCCGCGAGATCGGTGAGGCGTGCGGGATCATCGAGGTTCGCCGCGATGACCATCACTTCGGGCGAGATGTTCTTGCCAAGCGACACGGCACGCTCGAGGTTCTGCTTCACCGAACGGATGAGCGCTTCGACTTCGAGCGGCCGATCCTTGGTGATCGGTTCTTCGATGCGCGTGATCTTTGCCTTGAAGAACGGCGCGGTCTGGATGAAGTAATCGATGCGCGCGCGGCTGAGTCCCTGCACCAGGATGCGGATGCGGCCGTCAGGCAGCTTCAGCATGCGCATGATGATCGCCACCGTGCCGACCCGATAGAGATCTTCTTCGCCCGGATCTTCGTTCTGGAAGTCTTTCTGCGCCGTCAGCATGATCACGCGGTTCTCGGCCAGCGCCTGATCGACCGCGTTGATCGACTTCTCCCGCGACACCGACAGCGGGACGATGATGAAGGGGAAGATGACGAGATCCTTCAGCGGCAGGACCGGAAGGACATCCGGGATTTTGATTGCGTCTTCTTTCGCGGTTTCGTTCGCGTCAGTCATGTAGACCTCTTATTTGGTGCAGGCGGAGAGAACCGGACTCCTCATTTGCAAGCTGGATACCGAGGATCATTTCAGTCCATGCAGTTCCTTCACGAATGCTTCCACATCTTCGAATCGCCGGTAAACCGAGGCGAAACGAACATATGCGACGGGGTCGAGCTCCTTCAACCGGTTCATCACCATCGTGCCGAGCTGTTGACTGGAAATCTCACGCTCGCCAGCATCGAGCATCTCGCGCTCGATCGAGTCCGCCAATTGCTCGAGCGACTTCTCCGATACGGGACGTTTGCGACAAGCGATGTGTAATCCGCGCATGAGTTTCTCGCGGTCATAGGGCTCCCGCCGTTCATCGCGCTTGACGACCATGAACGGCTCGATGTCGATCTTTTCGTAGCTGGTGAAACGGCGTTCGCACTGTACGCACTCACGGCGACGGCGAATGACGTCTCCTTCCCTGCTCTCTCTCGAATCGACCACCCGATCCTCAGTGTGCCCGCAGAACGGACAACGCATGAGGCGCCGTATATCACATCAGGCAGCAGACAGCAGGCCGCAGACAGCAGGAATCACTCTCCACCGGCTGCCTGCTGCCCGCTGTCCGCTGTCTTCACGACGTCCTTCCAACGCATCCCTTCGTGCGCGAACAGCATCAATCCTGTCGCGACGACGGGAAGTGTTCCGACCACGTGAAACAGCAACGCTGCTGCAACCGACGAGTCGATGTTGAATCCGTAAAACGTGGTCAGGATCAACTGACACGCCTTGTGAAAGCCGCCCACGCCGCCCGGTGTCGGAACGAGCATGCCGATCGTCGAGAGTCCGGAGATGAAGAAACTCGCGTCGAACGGCATCGGCCTTCCCATCGCAACCACCACGAACCAGAACTGTCCTGTCAAACAAAGCCAGATTCCCGCGGTCGCGCTGACGACCATGAGCAGCGTGCCGGGGCGGCGTGTCAACTGCAGCGACTCCGCGAACGAATCGAAGAAGTGCATCCATGATTCGCGGAAGCGGTGCGGCACGACTTTCCCGATCCACGCGTGCAGCCGCCGGATCACGTTGCGGAACATCAGCACGCCGGCGATGAAGAACGTCAGCGCGACCAGCGTCACCGCACCGCCGATCGCACCGCTCTTGATCAATAGAAAAGCACGCGAGCCGGAGTAAGCGTGCCAGTGACGCACGACGTAGTAGATGAAGAGGATCATCAATCCATACAGATCGAGGATCCGCTCAGTCAGCACCGTTCCGAGCGCCGCGGTGAATCGCACATTGGTTCGTCGCGCGATCAATGCCGGACGTGCAACATCCCCCGCGCGGATCGGCAAGACAGTCGACAGCATGTAGCCGACCGTGTTCGCGAAGAACGTCGGGTAGAACCCCGGCGCATTCTCGTCAGCACCGAGGAGCCTTCGCCAACGGAGGGTTCGAAGCAGCAGCGCCAAAAAATTCACCGCGAGCCCGCCGATGAACCATGGCATGCTCGTCCCGCGGATGATGCTCCAGACATCCCGCAGATTGCTGTTCCAAAGAAAGAGTCCGAGGAACAGAATCGTCAGCAGCGCGATGACGGTCAGGCGTAGGGCGCGTTTCAAAGTCCGCGAGTTGTATCACGTTGTGAGTATCGAGTTCCGAGTACCGAGTAGCGAGTAAAGCCACTCGTCACTCGTCACTCGTCACTCGTCACTGGAATCTATGCTGAAGACCTGGATAGGCTCGGTTTTCTATCGCCACGACACCGGCGTGGGGCATCCTGAAACGCCGCGGCGGCTCGATGCCGCGGTGGACGGCGTTGGTCGTGCTGGTCTCGCTGGCACGCTGGTCCGCGATGTCACGACTCATCCCGAGGCGGGACGCATCATCGCCAAGGTGCACTCCCTCGATTATGAGCGCGAGCTCGAAGCGGCGTGCCGCGGCGGCATGCGTCTCTTTCACTCCCTCGACAATCCGATCTCGTCTGCGAGCTTCTCCGCGGCACGTGGCGCGGTCGCCGAGGCACTGGCGGCGGCGGAAGATATCTGGTCGTACGGCGAGAGCACGCGCGCGTTCGTGATCGCGCGCCCACCGGGTCACCACGCGGAGCGCGCCGAAGCCATGGGCTTCTGCTTCTTCAACACGATCGCGTGCGTGGCGGAGTGGCTGCTCGAGCAGCAGGGCATCGAGCGCGTGTTCATCTTCGACTTCGATGTGCATCATGGAAATGGCACGCAGCATCTGTTCGAGGAACGCGACGATGTTTACTACGCGTCGATGCATCGCTATCCGTTTTATCCGGGCACGGGCGCGCGCAACGAAATCGGCGAAGGGAAGGGACGCGGCTTCACGCTCAACATTCCAATGGAAGCAGGTGATGGCGATGCGGAGTATTTGCGCAACGTCGAAGATGAAATCGTGCACGTGATCGATGACTATGCGCCGAATGCGATTCTCCTCTCCTCCGGGTTCGATGCGCATCGCCTCGATCCCCTCGGCGGCATGAACGTGACCGAGCACGCATACGGCGAGATCACGCGGCGCGTCGTCGAACTTGCTGAAAAACATTGCCGGGGACGTGTACTCTCCCTGCTGGAAGGTGGATACGACATGGAAGGAATCGCCGCGAGCGTCGCAGATCATGTGAGGGCGATGTCATGACCGCCACACCGCAATACATTCCTCCGCCACTGCAGCAGCCGGCACAACCACAGCCGCAGCAGAAGAGCGGCTGTCTGAAATGGCTGCTCATCGGCTGCAGCGCGCTGTTCGCACTTTTCGTCGTCGTCATTGCCGGCATTGTCGTGTTCGCGTTCGCGATGGTGCGCAAGACCGACGCGTATCGAATCGCGCACGATCGCGCGATTCACGATCCACGCGTGATCGATGCACTCGGCTCACCCGTGGAAACAGGCTGGTGGGTGAGCGGCAGTGTCAAAGTGGAGAACGGAGCAGGCACCGCCGACATCAAGTTCCCCATCCATGGTCCGAAAGGAAAGGCGGTCGTCGAAACGAAAGCCATGCGCGACGAGCGCGCCGACAAGTGGGTGTTCACGAAGATGAAGGTGTATCCCGACGGCGGGCCACCCATCGACTTGCTGGAGTGAGGCGCTGCAGGCGGCGCCGCCGTCATCCCGAGCGAAGTCCCGGGTGGGCGGGCGGTACGACGATCATGTCGCGCGCCTCCCACACCCAGGTCCCTCGACTTCGCTCGGGATGACACTTCAGCCGCTTAGGATGTCCTCATACAAAGTTTCCAGCCGTGTGATCCGCAATTCCTTCGAGAATCCATTCACGACATGCTCGCGAGCACGTGCGGCGACGAAACCGCTCTGCTGTGGATTCCCGATCACCTCGCGCAACGCAGCAGTCAACGCGGCGCGATCTTTCATCGGAATCAGCCAGCCCACATCGCGCGATGACACGAGCTCGCGATTCCCTCCGGCATCGCTGGCGATCACCGGCTTCCGCATCGCCATTGCTTCGCGAACCGTGCCGGTGATTCCCGTTCCCGCCCACGAGGCATCGACGACGAGATCGCACGACGCGAACACATTCGGCATGTCGGTGCGGTACTCGATCGCCGAAACGTACGGCGTCATTTTCTTCAACGCCGCATACGCAACCACTTCCGCTTTCTCGGCTTCGTTGCGGCAGCCGATGAGCGCCAGATGCACCTCAGGAAACTCGGCAACGACATCCGACACGGAGTCGATGAGCTCCTTCCATCCCTTCCAGTCGCGAACGCCGACCTGCGCGATGAGGAATCGATCGTCGCCGATGTTTTTCTCGCGCCGGAACGCACGCGCATCCCAACGCTCGGGATCGAAGAGCGCGACGTCGGTGCCGGCGAAAACGACGGTCACCTTCTCATCCGGAAGTTTGCCGCTCGACACGATCACATCCTTGATCTGCTGACACACCGTCACGACGCGATCGACGCGTCTGGTCCGGTACTTTCCGCGATTCCACACATCGAGCGGAAACGACACGCCGCGATTGACGACGAACGCGCCGACGGGATCGTGTGCCGTCGCTGCGAGCGCGACCGCATGGGCAACACCCTTGTGCACATGAATCACATCGGGCCGCTTCTCACGCACGATGCGCCGCAAGGCCATCATGCTGCGAAGGTCGAACTGATGGCGCAGCGGCAAGCCTTCGAATGCGAGGCCTGCCGCGGCGCATTTCGTGGCAAGCACAGCGTCGGGCCGGCTGATCACCGTCACGTCATGTCCGCGCTCGTGCAGCCCGCTCGCTGCCTGAAACATCTGGTGCACCGAGCCGGTGTTGAACTGATTGAACTCGAGGATCTGAAAAATCTTCATCATGCGAAGGCGCCCGTTAGGGTATCGTTCGATGCGCTGATTCCAAAGCCGGAGGTTCTCGGGATGCGCCGCTTCCTCGCGTTGCTCGCCATTGCCATCGCTCCGGCCCTCTTCGCCGGCACCACTGTCACGTTCCCTTCTCACCCTGGCAATGCCAGCGGATACCTCGCCCTTCCCGGCGGAAGCGGGAAACATCCCGCGATCGTGCTCGTGCACGAATGGTGGGGTCTCAACGACTGGGTGAAAGAACAGGCTGACCGCTTTGCAACAGAAGGCTACGTCGCACTCGCCGTCGATCTTTATCGCGGCCGCGTCGCGAAGGATGCGAACGCTGCGCACGAGTTGATGCGCGGGATGCCGGAAGATCGCGCCAACGCGGATCTCGCGGCATCATTCGACTTTCTCGCAAAACGGTCCGACGTCGAGGCAACACGCATCGGCTCGATCGGCTGGTGCATGGGCGGCGGCTATTCGCTCGCTCTCGCAACGCTGCAACCGAAGCTGGCAGCGTGCGTGATCAACTACGGACGCCTCGTCACCGATCCAAAGACCATCGCGAACATTCACGCGCCGATTCTCGGCAACTTCGGCGGCAAGGATCAGGGCATCACGCCGGACGATGTCGCGGCATTTCAGAAGGCGATGTCCGCCGCTGGAAAGCCGCAGGACATCAAGATCTATCCCGCTTCGGGTCACGCGTTCATGAACCCGAACAACAAGGATGGTTATGTTGCCGCAGACGCAACGGACGCGTGGAAGCGCATCGAAAGTTTTTTCGCGACGAAATTGCGTGGTAAGTGAGCGCAATGCTAACATTCCAAACCCTTGATAAGACGAGACATCGCGGCACTCGGAGGAGAGCTTGCCGAACGAGAAGAAAGAATTGAAAGTAACCGATAAGCGGATCTTCACTGCGGAAGGGGAGATCCGCGAAGAGTTCCGCAACGAGATTCGGCCCGAGGCTGCAGCGAAGGTCGAAACGAAGCCGGAACCGCCGAGACAGGAACCGAAGAGCGAGCCGCAGGCAAAGCCAACGGAAGCACCGAAAGAGCGTCGCTCGGTGGCCGATCGTGCGGCGAGCCCCGAGACACCATTTGCCAATTTCATCGAGCCTTTGATTGCGCAGGCCTACATGAGTCTCGGTATGCTGCGGAATCCATATCAGCCACAGGCGAAGATCGATCCTGCAGCGGCGCGTCAGATGATCGACATTCTCGCGCTGCTTCAGGACAAGACATCCGGTAACCTCACCGCAGAAGAAGAGGACTTTCTAACCACGCATCTGGGAGAATTGAAGCTCGCTTACGTCCAACGGACGAAGAGCATCTGAATGAAACGACGTCTGATCTGGGGGCTGCTGGTGTTCGGGTGGGCGATCATCGTCCGTGCCGAGCAAATTGCGCCTCGCGATATCTGGCCACAGGCAACTGCCGCCGCTGAGGCGGGCGATGTCGATTTGGCCATCAAGAAGACCACCGAATTGACCGATACGGGGAAGTCGTACGGCATCAAGACGTATCCGTTGTATGCGTCGGCCGCCGCAGGACTCGCAGGTCAGGCCGATAAGGCGGGCTCAAAGGACGTTGCCAATTGGGCGTCCAAGGCGGCAACGCAACTCGATCCGAAGTCTCCCGCGGTGAACTTCGCGCTTGCGGACCGCGCGGCAGCCAGGAAGACCTGGGTCGAGGCGCTGAAGTTGAACGCGCGCGGTTTCGCGCAGGTCTTCCTCACCTATCGCACGCGACTTCTCAGCAAAGCGGATTCTCTGATTTGTCTCGTGCTTGCGATCACGCTGATGGCCGGAGTGTTTGCGCTCACGCTCTTCTTCCGTTACGGGCGCGCCATGGCGCACGACTTTCGCGAGCTGCTGTCGCAGCGATTCCGCGGAGGTTCGGTCAGCGTTCTCGCTTTTGCATTGCTCTTCCTCCCGCTCTTCGTCTGGCTCGGCCCGCTGTGGCTGATGTTCTATTGGTTCGTCATCTTCTTCGGCTATGCATCCGCGGTCGAACGCGCGGTCATCGTCGTCGTCGCATTGATGCTCGCCACACTTCCCATCGCGCTGGACGCCGCCGCGAACTGGACTGCTGGTGTCGACAGCCCGGTGCTTCTATCCGCGATCGCCAGCGAAGAGCAGAGCTATCAGCCCGAGGCACTGCGCAGGATGCAGGAGCTCGTGTCGGCGATTCCGGACAACGCCGATCTCCATCTGCTGATGGGAAATCTGCAAGTTCAGGATGGCAACGAGGCGCAGGCCAACATTCACTATCGCCGGTCCGCGGAGCTCAAGGAGTCGGCAGGCGCGCATGTCAACATCGGCAATCTCCACTTCCTCGACAACGATTTCCCGGCGTCGATCACGGAATACGAGAAGGCCCAGCAACTCGATTCGCGGCTCGCGATCGCGTATTACAACCACTCGGTCGCCAGCGGCGAGCTCTATCGATTCGATGAACAGGGCCAGCAGCTCGAGCAGGCAAAGAAAATCGACCGCGCAGGAGTTGAGCGCATCCTCTCGAATCCTCCGACGCAGAAGATCGTCATGTATCGCCCGCCGATTACGCAGGCGTGGGAGCTGGCGGCTACGACCTCACACAAGGGCAGCACGGTCTTCGGCAGTTACTCGTCCTTCGACCCGAGTGTCAGTGCCGTCAATCCGATGTCGGCCGGCGCGGCGCTCTCGATCGTGTTGGCAGTTGCCCTCTGGCTGAAGCGCCGCCCGCGCGGCTTCGCCGGACAGTGCATCAAGTGCGGCCGCACGTTCTGCCATCGCTGCAAGTCGGCACGCGAAAGCGCGACCTACTGCACGCAATGCATTCACATCTATCTGAAGCGCGACGGCGTCTCACTCGACACGAAACGCTCGAAGCTCGATGAAGTCTCCGATTACCACTCGGGCATGGATACGAGAAACCGGATCTTCGCGACGTTCGTCCCCGGTTCCGCGCAGCTCCTCGAAGGAAAAACGATTGGTGGCCTCATCACCGTGCTCGTGTTCTTCATCTTCGTCTCCATCGCGGTTCTCGTCGGCCGCCTCGCCCCGGCGATTGGCCCTGTTGCGGAGACGGCAAAACTCATGGTCCGCATCCTGGCGATTCTTTTCGCCGTCATCATGTGGCTAACCCTCTCTCTCCCGGTTTATCGTCGTCGCGCTGTGAACACCTGATCCATGGCACTCGAAGGAACATTAAGAGACTTCAGTCTCGCCGACATCTTTCAGCTGATCGGACTTCAGCGAAAGACGGGTGTGCTCACACTGCGCGGCAAGGACGATACGGTGAGCGTCACCTTCCTTGACGGCAAGGTCGTCGGCGCCGACTCGCTCAATCGCAGAATCGAGAGCCGTCTCGGCACCGTGCTGATCAAGACGGGGACTCTGTCGCAGGATCAGCTCAATCGTGCACTCGAGATCCAGAAGGAGACGCTGCAGCGTCTCGGCTTCATCCTCACGCACTACGGCATCATCTCGCCCGACGCCCTGAAGCAGGCGATTCAGCTGCAGATCATGCAGATCGTCTATCGCCTCTTCCGCTGGAAGGATGGCGACTACCACTTCTCGCAGGAAACCACGATCGAGTACGACCGCGACAACGTCGTGCCGATCACGGCCGAGTCGATCCTGATGGAAGGCGCTCGGATGATCGACGAGTGGCCGATCATCGAGAAGCGGATCCGCTCCTACGACCTGATCTTCCGAAAGAAGCTCACCGATCAGGAGATCGTCGTCGTCGGTGCGGAAGAAGCGGACGAGGTCGATTTCGACGGTCATGCTTCCGGCAAGAAAAAGAAAGGCGGCGCTTCGGACAAGATCCGCATCTCGGAAGAAGAGAAGCAGATCTACGACCTCGTCGATGGCCTCACGACCGTCGGCGACATCGTCGAGATGTCGAGGCTCTCCGAATTCGACACGAACAAGGCGCTCTACGAGCTGCTCACGCGCGATCTCGTCGAAGAAGTGCGCGGTCAGCACGCGCAGGCGGTGCTCGAGCAAACTCCGGTCGACGAAACGCAGGTCGCGGAGACTCCCGTACCGCTGCCGCTCGTCATCGCGCTCGCGGTAGTCGCCGTCATCTCGATCGGCACGTCATTCAAGAATCCGCTGAACGGACTCGCGCCGTTCACGCGCAAGACCTCGTCCGTGTACGCCACGAAGAAGGCCGTCTCGCTGGAGCGCATCGAGGCGATCGGTCAGGCCGTCGAGAAGTACTACAGCGTCAACAATCACCTGCCGAAAGCGCTCTCGAATCTCGCCCCTTACTACATCTCGCCAAAACTGCTGTCGGATCCGTCCGGCAACACCTACAACTACGTCGCGCAACCTGATCGCTATCTCGTGGTCGGCCAGGGGCCGGACGGAAAGACCGACACCGATCTCTTCCTCTCGCGCACGATCGACACGGCAGTCGTTCCGACGCAGACGCAGAAGCCGCTGACCGGCGGCATCGAGATCCTGCCGGAGTAGCTGGTTCTGGTCACGCGGCCAGGCGGTTGCGAAGGCTCGTGGTGCTCCGCACACATCACGAACCTCCCAGCGTGCCTGCGAGCCCGCGTATCCGCGTAACCCCTCTCGTCACGGCACCACGATCTTCAACTTCTCCGCCGCCAGCCCGAACGTCACCGGTGTCTGCGTGAGCCGCTCCCCATCCGCGTAAACCTCGAGCGGATGCTCGCTCTCGAATGTGAACTCGACACCGCGCGCGGTCTCGACGAACGGACTCTTCACATGCGAGCCGGTGTATGCCTGCGGCAAGGTCTTCAGCAATTGCATGCGCGACGTGCGATGCACGAGCAGCAGATCGAGCAGACCATCGTCGACCTTCGCATCCGGTGTGATGCGAATTCCTCCGCCGTACTGCCGCGAATTCCCGACGCAGGCGAACATGATCTCTTCGGCGCGCTCGCTGCCGTTCGTCTTCAACTTCACATGCCGCGGCGTGAAGCGCGGCAGCACGCGGAAGATCGAATAGAGATAGATCAACGAGCCGCGGAGAATCGTCGTGTGCGCGTTCGCATACGCCGCAACTTCCGAATCGAATCCGAGTCCGGCGACTCCGAGATAGCGAAGGCCATTCGCAGTCGCAACGTCGACATGCATCGCCTGACCGTAGAGGATCGCGTCGCAGGCGCCGATGATCGTGCGCGGGATGCCGACGACGCGTGCGAAGTCATCGCCGGAACCGAGCGGCAGCAGCGCGAGCGTTCCGTTCTTCAGATCGAACTCGCGCACGGCGAGATGGAGCGAGCCATCGCCGCCGCATACGACGACGCGATCCCAGTCGCCGTGCGAGCTCTCCGACGCGATGCGCGTCAAATCTCCCGGGCTCGCGCTCGGCACACAGTCGACCTCGGCACCTCGCTCGCGCAAGTACGCAATCGCCCGCCCGATCTGTTTGGCCGCACGGCCGCGGCCGGCGGTCGGATTGAAAATCATCTTCAACTTCATGGCGCTCAGTGTAGCCGCGCTTGTGACGACGCCCATACAATTCGCGGCCATGAACAACGCACGCAAGCTCCTCCTCGTGTTTCTGCTGACGATCGGCTGCAAGCCGTCTGCAGAGTCACAGCCGGTTGAGCCGCGCACGGCCACCGCCCAGATTCCACCGAGCGTCAGTGCCGTGCGGCGCACGCCGGTCGTCGTCGTCGCGCACAACGTCGCGCCGTCCGTCGTCAACATCCAGACCGAGGCCACGATCCGGCGGCGCGAGATCGATCCGTTCTTCGATCCGTTCGGCATGTTCGGTGGACGCGAGCGCTCGTACACGACGCAATCGCTCGGCTCCGGCTTCGTCTGGTCGAGCGACGGCATCATCGTCACGAACAATCACGTCGTCGAAGGTGCCTCGCGCATCAGCGTCGTCACGAACGACGGAACACAGCTGGCCGCGAAACTCATCGGCGTCGACCCCGACAGCGATCTGGCGGTTCTGCGCGTGGATGCGAAAAAGCTCGTGCCCGCGCCGATCGGAACGTCATCCGACTTGATGATCGGCGAGACGGTCATCGCGGTTGGCAATCCATTCGGACTCAGTGGCTCCGTCACGACCGGCGTCGTTTCCGCGCTCGGCCGCTCCGTTCCGTCGAAGGAGGCCGGCCGCACGTTCACCGACTTCATTCAGACCGATGCGTCGATCAACCCCGGCAACTCCGGCGGCCCGCTGCTCAACATCGAAGGGCGCGTCATCGGCATCAACGTCGCGATCTATGCCGAGGCACAGGGCATCGGCTTCGCGATTCCCGTCGACCGCGCGAAAAAAGTCATTCAGGATCTGCTGCGCTACGGACAGGTCCACAACGCCTGGATCGGCGCCGTCACCGCAACCCTCACTCCCGAAGAAGCCAGGCGCCTCGGCATCCGCGCATCGCACGGCGCGCTCGTCTCGCGCGTGTTCGCAGGATCGCCGGCTCAGGCCGGCGGCTTGCGCGCGGGTGACATCATCACGGGTGTGAACGGCAAGGCCATCGACTCGCGCGAAGGCTTCTCCACCGCGACGGCCACGCTCCCGAGCAGTCAGCCGATCGAGCTCTCGCTCGTGCGCGAAGGCTCGAACGCGAAGGTCACGGTGCGCCCGACGGAAACTCCGAACAACCTCGGCCTGCGCGTGCTCAGCGAGATCGCTGGCCTCCGCGTCGACGACAGCCATGGCAACGTCGTGATCTCCGAAGTGAACCCCGGCTCGCGCGGCGCAAGCGTGGGACTGCAACCGGGCGACCTGATCGTCGGCGTGAACGGAACCGAAGTCGCGTCGACAGCGGATCTCGACAAGGAACTGACGAAGGCTGTGGAGCGCAGCTCGATCGTGCTGTCCGTCGCGCGTGGGCGGTTCATCTATAACCTCACGTTCCCGATGGGGACGTGAGTTGGGATCGACAGCCGACAGACGGTGGCCGCCGTCATCCCGAGTGGCTTCGCTTCCAAGAAACTTCCAGTGTTTATGCGGGTTTGCGGCCGACTAGTTCCTTCTCCCCCGCACGGGGGAGAAGGTGCCGAAGGCGGATGAGGGGCCGCTTAGTCGCGCGTTGCACGAACCCCTCATCCGCGCTTCGCGCACCTTCTCCCCTCGCGG
>JACXTT010000084.1_pt1 | contig 136015 bp, 113 predicted proteins | sample 9270951 | NCBI WGS metagenome assembly JACXTT01 (sample SAMN15532306, study PRJNA645909) | rock metagenome | isolation source: weathered quartz diorite | place: Puerto Rico | collected 2017-06-21 | reverse complement strand
TCCGCCGGGGGCTCGGAGAGCACCAGCGTCACGTCCTTCCGCCGGCCGGCCCGCACGATCTCCAGGGTCGCCCGATCGCCCGGCTTGAGGCGCGAGAGCTGCGTGCGCAGGTCGGCATCCGAGGCGATCGGCCGGCCCTGGAGCGTCACCACGACGTCGCCGCGCCGCACCCCGGCGCCGGCGGCCGGTCCGTCCGGATCGACGCCGGTCACCAGCGCGCCGTGCGTCTCGCTCAGGCCGAACGCCCGCGCCAGATCGGGAGTGATGCCCTGGAAGCCCAGCCCGGCATAGCCGCGCACCACGCGTCCGTATTTCACGATGCTGTCCAGGACGTCGCGCGCCATGCCGGACGGGATGGCGAACCCGATGCCCTGGTACCCGCCGGAGCGCGAGTAGATGGCGGTGTTGATGCCGATCACCTCGCCGCGGGTGTTGACCAGGGCGCCGCCGGAGTTGCCGGGGTTGATCGCGGCGTCGGTCTGGATGAAGTCCTCGTAGTCGGCCAGGCCGAGGCTGCCGCGCCCGATGGCGCTGATGATCCCCATGGTGACCGTCTCGCCCAGGCCGAACGGGTTGCCGATCGCCAGGACGATGTCCCCGACTTCGATTCTCTCCGAGTCGCCCATGCGCGCGTGGGGCAGCGAGGACGTGCCGACGCGCAGGACCGCGAGATCGGTCCGCCGATCGGCCCCGACGATGCGCGCGCGCAGCTCGCGTCCGTCGGCCAGTGACGCCTTCACTTCCTGCGACTGTTCGATCACGTGGTAGTTGGTGAGGATCGTGCCGTCCTCGTCCACGATCACGCCCGACCCCAGACTCATCTCGCGCTGCTCGCGCGGCACCACCATGCCGGGGAGATCCTGACCGAAGAAGTCGCGGAAGAACGGGTCGAGCATGAACGGCGAGTACTCGTAGGTGCGGGTCACCTTGAGCGAGGAGATGTTCACGACGGAGGGCATGACCGCCCTGGCGACGGCGGCGAAGCCGTCCTGGGGCGCCTGGGCGAGCAGCCCGCCGTCCGCGCGCGCCCCGGTATCGGCCAGCGCGGGAAGCGCCTGAGCCTGCGACAGGAGGCGGTGACCCGAGGCCCCGATCAGGACGCCGGCGACCAGGCAGGCGATGCCCGAGACGGTCTTCCGGAGGGGGGTCTCACCACGCCCGCGGCGGAAGCCGGACCCAATCGCCGCAGCGTCCTCGCCCGCCACCTGCCGGTTCATTGCATCTCCTTGAAAAAGGATGTAATTATACCTTCGGGGATCGGGTGACTGGCAAACGGTGACGAGCGTGCTCGAGTCCTGGCGTTCGATGCTGCCTCTGGCGGGCGATTTCCTTCCCAAGGCGCTCCTGGCGATCGTGTGCGGCGGTCTCATCGGCGTCGAGCGCGAGATGAAGAACAAGCCGGCCGGCTTCCGCACCAACATCCTGATCTGCCTGGGCTCGATGCTGTTCATGTGGCTGTCGACGCAGGTCGCCATGGTGATCGCGACCGGTCGACCCGCCGACCCGGGCCGCATCGCCGCCCAGGTCGTCACCGGGATCGGCTTTCTGGGCGCCGGAGCGATCATCCAGTCGCGGGGCCGCGTCACCGGGCTGACTTCGGCGGCGATGATCTGGGTGGTCGCGGCGGTCGGCATGAGCATCGGCGCCGGCTACAGCCTGATCGCGCTGATCACCACCATGCTGGTGCTGACCGTTCTTCTGGGTCTCGGGTTGGTCGAGCGGCGGGTGTTCAAGCGCTGCATCTACTACGATTGCCAGATCGCCTTCGATGACGACCACGGGAAGACCCGGCGCGAGATCGAGCGCGCCCTGCGTTCGCTGGGTCGTCCTCTGGAGTCGTTCAACATCCGGCACGCCGGGGATCACCTGGTGCTGACGGTGCCGTACTGCGACGCCCATCCGCAGCACAAGAGGTTCCTGGGCGAGCTGTGGAAGATCGAGGGCGTGCGCGAAGTCCGGCCCCTGCGTTGACGGGCGGGCCGGCGCCGGATGTTTCAGTCGCCGTAGTCGGTCGAACCCTGCGCCAGAAGCGTCAATCCCAGCGTCTGCGCCGTCTTCTGGTTGATCGCCCTCTCCAGCTCGCTCGAGCGCAGTATCCGGAACTGCGACGGCTGAAGGACGCCGCGCAGGAGCAGCTCCGCGATGCGCGAGGCCTCTTCGCCCTGGCGCTCGAACGATGCGCCGTAGGAGAACAGGGCGCCGCGGTCCACCCACTCAGGGGACGGGGCGGCGAGCGCCACGCGGTTCCTCAGGGCCCAGGTGGTGATGCGCTCGCGGACCCGCGCGGACGTGGTGAGGTCGTCGTCGGGAACGACGAGCGCGTCGATCTGTCCCTTCAGGCTGTCGAGAGCGCGCGGCAGCTCGCTCGGAGAGTGACAGGGGCGGAACTCGAGCCACAGCCCCTTGCGCTCCGCCGCCTGGCGCAGATCGCGCGCCAGAAGAGACGAGACCTCCGCATCGTAGACCATGCCCAGACGGCGCGCCTGCGGCAGGACGGCGGTGAGACGACGGATCAGGCGATCGGCGTCCGGCTGGTTGATCAGGAAGCACGTCGTGGTGGTCTGCAGATCGTAGCGGCGCGGGTCGGTGATGAGAGTCAGGAGAGACGGGATGTCACGGATCTCGCTGCGCACCAGACGGGCCGTCCGCAGTCCGGCGCCCAGGATCAGATCGGGGCGCTCGGCGCGCGTCCGGCGCACCGCCTCCAGAGGGTCCGGCTCCCGGTCGAGATCGACCACCCGCACGTCGCCACCGAGCCGGATGGAGAACCCGCGCAGGAACTCCTCGTAGGGAAACGGATCGCGTGACACCAGGGCCACGATCTCGCGATCGCCCGGATGCGACAGGCGGAATCGGACCGAGCGCGTGCGCCCGGCCTCGGGGACTATTCCGTCGTACATGATGGTCCTGAATCCGGACAGTTGGGCGCTGATCGAGTAAACATGATCCGGATCGACGACCGGAAACCGGAAGCGGCCCCCGCCAACGGTCAGGACGCTGGTCGGCGAGACCCCCTCACCCGACAGCGTCACGCGGGCGCCGGAGAGCGGCCGGCCGTTCGAATCGAAGACGGCTCCCGAGACCGTGGCCAGCGACTCGCCCCGGAGAGACCTGCCCCCGGGCCAGGTTGCGGCGAAGAGCATCGAGAGCGACATCACGGCTGCGAATCGGCGGGTCATGAGCATCGCAACCTCCCGGGCGGACCGCGGTCACGCCCGACTCATGCGATTGCAACAGATTTCCTGCTGTTGTCCCTGCCCCCTTATAAATCGACGCGACGTCGCGGGTCAATCTCGGGGGCGCCAGTCCCCTGAGCATGCAGAATCCGCAAAGCGATTTCACTCAGGTGATCACCTGATTCTCACGGGAGGGAAACACCGGGCGCGCTCTCCCTTGTGGCGCCGGCCGGGGCCACGAGGCATTGACAGCGGTTCGACGCCGGCCTAGGATGCGCCCCGCCGACAAGGATGCCGGTCTGATGACGCCTCTGATGGAAACGCGCTTCCCGGACCTGAAGCTTCTGGGACGGGGCAAGGTTCGGGACAACTACGAGCTGGGGGAGTCCCTGCTCATCGTCTCGACCGACAGGATCTCCGCCTTCGATCACATCCTGCCCAACGGCATTCCGGACAAGGGGAAGGTCCTGAACCAGATCTCGCTGTTCTGGTTCGAGAAGACCGCGGGGCTGGTCAGGAACCACGTGCAGGAGCACAGGGTGGAGCGCTTTCCGGAGGCGCTGCGCGGTCACGCGGCGGTCCTGCGCGGGCGATCGATGCTCGTCGCGCGGCTGAACATGCTGCCGGTCGAGTGCGTGGTGCGCGGCTACCTGGCCGGCTCGGGGTACAAGGAGTACATGAAGACGGGGTCGGTGTGCGGCCTGAAGCTGCCACCCGGGCTGCTCGAATCGTCCCGACTGCCGGAGCCGCTGTTCACGCCGTCGACCAAGGCGACCAGCGGTCACGACGAGAACATCCCGTTCGCCAGGGTCGTCGACCTGATCGGACGGGAGACCGCCGAGCGGGTGCGCGACCTGAGCCTGTCGATCTACCGGAAGGGTTGCGAGCACGCCGAATCCCGCGGCATCCTCATCGCCGACACGAAGTTCGAGTTCGGCCTCGACGGGAGCGGCGTGGTGCTGGCAGACGAGGTGCTCACACCCGACTCCTCGCGCTTCTGGCCGAGGGAGACTTACAGGGCCGGAGGCCCGCAGCCCTCTCTGGACAAGCAGTTCGTGCGCGACTATCTCGAATCGATCCGGTGGGACAAGAACCCCCCGGCGCCACGACTGCCCGACGAGATCGTCGAAGGGACCCGGCGCCGCTACGTCGATATCTTCGAGCGCCTGAGCGGCCGGAAGCTCGAGTAACCACCCTGAAGGCCTGTTCAGGCGCGAGCCGTCGGGTCGAATCCGCCGGGGCGACCCCCGCCAAGAGAGGCGATCGTCGCGCGGGAGCGCGTCACCACCTGAGGCGCGAACGGCGCACGCCTCCGCTCCATGAGATGACGTCGTTTCAACCGCAGGATCCTCCGGAGCGAGAGGTCGACGCGGGTCTCGTCGATCTGCCCCCGCCGGACGGCCGCCAGCACGGCGTCGTGGGCAGCCACGATTTTCTCCTCCGAGCTGCAGAACATCAGGCCGTCATTCCCGGCGGCGAGCGCCAGGAGCGCCTGTGTTTCCGGACCCGTCTCCTGGTCGACGGCACCCATCTCCAGGTCGTCCGTCAGGATGAGCCCGCGGTACGCGATCCTCGTGCGCAACAGCTCCTCGACGACGCGTGGCGCAAAAGTCGCAGGCGACCTCGTCCGTCCCTGGAACGCCGGGTAGCAGGCATGGCCCGCCATGATCATTGGAAGGCGCCGGTGGAGTCTGCGGTAGGGGAGAAGATCCTCCCTCCAGAGGCGGGCGCGCGACTTCCGTATCACGGGGAGGGTCAGGTGCGTGTCGCCGCGGGCGGAGCCCAGACCCGGGAAATGCTTGCCCACGGCGAGAACACCGGCCCGGCGATAGGCCTCAAGCACCACGCCCGCCAGGCGTGAGACAGTCAAGGGATCCTCGCCGAAGGATCGGTCGCCGATCCCGTTGGACGTGCCGGCCCCCGACAGGTCCAGGACCGGAGAGAAATTCACGTTGAAGCCCAGGCTCGTGAGGGCCGCGGCGGTCGCTGCCGCATGAAGCCTGACGACCTCCGCAGCCCTGGCCCGACGCGCCAGATCCAAAGGGGCCTGGGAGGGCCCCAGAATCGGTCTCAGCCGGTTGACGCGTCCTCCCTCCTGGTCGAGGGCGATGAAGGGCGGGATCCGGAAGGAACGGAACAGGAAGTCGGTCAGGTCCCTGACCTGCCCGGCGGCTTCGATGTTCCTCGAGAAGAGGATCAACCCTCCCGGACGGATGCGGTCGAGCAGGGACTTCAGGGCGTTGCTCGCGGCCGTTCCCTGAAACCCGATCCAGAACAGCTGACCGACCTTGTCCTCGAGTCGCAGGCCCGTGCGGAGCGCCATCGCGGCCTACTGTAATCGATGGCCTAGCACCCTGCAACGACGGGATGCCCGGAAGGTCTTTTCCCGTGACATTCCTGTAACGGTCCTTGACGTCATCGGTCTCAGGGCTTAAATTGCGAATGTAGATATGTAACTTATATGCAATCGTATTCGAGAATTATGTATCTGCATATTCGGCAGAAGAAGGCAGCGAGTAATTGATTCCGGAAAGGCAACGGGTACTATATCTTGTGGCCGAATCCTTGTCTGGTTTCCTTGACTTGGGTGAGGACCGATGTTAGCATCGCCCGCCTTTCCAAGAACCAGAGACGGGAGATAGGGTGACGAACAAGAAGTTCTACACCATCATGATCGTCCCGCACGCTGCCGCCAAGTTCAGGCGCATCAAGGTCTCCAAGAACTTCCTGATAGCCGCCGGGTGCTTCCTGGGTCTCGTTTTCACGGCCGGCCTCATGTTTCCGCACTATCTCCTGCGCTCCAGCCAGTTGAACGCCAGCCTGGAGAGGCTCACGCAGGAGAACTCCGAGCTCAAGAAGACCAACGAGAAGTTCGACGAATCGCTTGCGGATCTGAGGAGCCGTCTGGCTGAGTTCGAAACCAAGGCGACCAAATTCGCCATGATGGCCGGCGTGGAGGACACTTCCTCCGCCCAGCAGATGGCGGCCGGAGGCAGCTCCTTCGATCTGAAGGGGCTCTCCCCGAAGGCCTCTCAAGCGGTCATCGAGGCGGAGATCGGCACCCTCAAGGAGCGTTCCGGAGCCCTGCAGGACACCTTCAGAGTCCTCGATGTGGCCTTCCAGAAGCAATCGCTCCTCCTGTCGTCGACGCCGAGCATCTATCCGGTCCACGGCCTTCTCGGGAACGGCTATGGCTGGCGCAGGGACCCGTTCACGGGCATGCGGGACTTTCACCAGGGCCTCGACCTGGTGGCGCCGCTGGGCACCAAGGTGGTCGCTCCGGCCGACGGAATCGTGACCAAGATCGGTCCGAGCGGCGGCTTCGGGAACTCCGTGTTCATCTCTCACGGCTATGGCATCATCACGCGCTACGGCCACCTTGCCACCTACAACGTCAAGGTGGGTCAGAGGGTCAAGCGCGGAGACGTGATCGCGACCGTCGGCAGCACCGGTCGCAGCACCGGGCCGCACCTGCACTACGAGCTCCTGGTGCACCAGCGCAACGTCGATCCGATCAAATACATCCTCGAAGAGTACAGAACCTTCTAAACGAGCGTCCGGTTTTGACTTCCGGTTCCATTCTGCTATAGTTCCGGTCAGGCGACCGGGCCCCTGAGCACCATTCTCCCGGGTCCCGGCGGGGCCGCGTCGGGCGCGGCGATCCCCGGTACCGATCCCTTCCCCATGTGCTCCCGGGGTTTCGGCTCCTGCCGGGGCGGAGGTCGTCACCTACAGCCCGATGCTGATTGACGCCATCCTCAAGAAAATCGTCGGCACCAAGAACGAGCGCGAGCTGCGAAAGCTGCAGCCGCGCGTCCTCGAGATCAACGGGCTCGAGCCCTCCGTCCGCGCGCTCACCGACGAACAGATCCGGAGCAGGACGCTGGAGCTGAAGGCTCGCCTGTCGAACGGCGGTCAGCTCGACGAGGTGCTGGACGAGGCGTTCGCCCTGTGCCGCGAGGCCGGCCGCCGGACTCTGGGCATGAGGCATTTCGACGTGCAGCTCATCGGCGGCATGGTCCTGCACCAGGGAAAGATCGCCGAGATGAAAACCGGCGAGGGCAAGACCCTGGTGGCCACGCTGGCCGTCTTCCTGAACGCCCTGGCGGGCAAGGGCGTGCACGTGGTGACGGTCAACGATTATCTGGCCCGGCGCGACGCGGCCTGGATGGGTCCGATCTACCACTTTCTCGGATTGAGCGTCGGGGTGATCCAGCACGACATGGACGACGCGGCGCGCCAGCAGGCGTACGCGGCGGACGTCACCTACGGGACCAACAACGAGTTCGGCTTCGACTATCTCCGCGACAACATGAAGTATTCGCTGGGCGCGATGGTGCAGCGCGGCCATCACTACGCGATCGTCGACGAGGTCGACTCCATCCTGATCGACGAGGCGCGCACGCCCCTCATCATTTCGGGACCCTCGGAGGAGTCGACCGAGATCTACGGCCGAGCCGACGCGGTCATCCCGCGCTTCAAGAAGGAGGAGGACTACACCGTCGACGAGAAGGCGCGCACGGTCGCGCTCACCGAGGAGGGGGTCGAGAAGGCCGAGAAGCTGCTGCACGTCGACAACCTGTACGACCCCGGAGAAATGGAGCTGAACCACGCCGTGCAGCAGGCGCTGCGCGCCCACGTGCTGTACCGGCGCGACGTGGACTACGTCGTCAAGGAAGGGCAGGTGATCATCGTCGACGAGTTCACGGGCCGCCTCATGCCGGGACGGCGCTGGAGCGACGGGCTGCACCAGGCGGTCGAAGGGAAGGAGAAGGTCAAGGTCCAGAAGGAGAACCAGACGCTTGCCACGATCACCTTCCAGAACTATTTCCGGATGTACCAGAAGCTGGCAGGGATGACAGGGACCGCCGACACCGAGGCGGTCGAGTTCGACAGGATTTACAAGCTGGAAGTGGTGGTCATCCCGACGAATCGCTCTTTGATCCGGACCGAGCACGCCGATGTCGTGTACCGGACGGAGCCGGAGAAATTCACGGCGGTCGTCGAGGAGATCGAGGAGCTTCACGCCAAGGGGCAGCCGGTCCTGGTCGGCACCATCTCGATCGAGAAGTCGGAGCACCTGAGCGGTCTCCTCGAGAAGCGCCGCATTCCGCACGTCGTGCTGAACGCCAAATACCACGAGCGCGAGGCCGAGATCGTCGCCCAGGCCGGTCGCTTGAAGGCCGTCACCATCGCCACCAACATGGCCGGTCGCGGCACCGACATCCTGCTCGGCGGCCATCCGGAGTTCCTGGCCCGGCGGGAGATCCAGGGGGACGGGATCGAGCCGGCGACGCTGGGCCCCGATCAGTGGAAGGAGCTGCTCGAGCGGCACCAGAGCCGCTGCGCGGAGGAGCACGACAAGGTGGTGGGACTCGGCGGCCTGCACATTCTCGGGACCGAGCGTCACGAAGCGCGGCGCATCGACAACCAGCTGCGCGGTCGCGCCGGCCGCCAGGGCGACCCGGGCTCGTCACGCTTCTACATGTCGCTCGAGGACGATCTGATGCGGATCTTCGGCTCGGATCGGATCTCGGGTCTGATGAAGCGTCTGGGCATGGAGGAGGGAATCCCGATCGAGCATCGCATGGTCACGCGCGCCATCGAGCGCGCGCAGAAGCAGGTGGAGGCGCGGAACTTCGAGATCCGCAAGCACCTTCTGGAGTACGACGATGTCAACAACAAGCAGCGGACGGAAATCTACCGCCTGCGAAGGGAGCTGCTCGAAGGGAAGGGCCAGCGCGAATATCTCCTTCAGAAGGCCGAGGAGCTCCTGGACTACCTTCTCGAGGCGACCTGCGGCCGGGAGATCGAGCCGGAGAACTGGCAGACCGACGAGCTGCGGAACGGGGTCCTGCGCTACTTCGGAATCGACGTGCAGGGTCTGGGCATCGACTGGAAGGCGATCAACGCCGTCGATCTCAGGGAGTCGCTGCGGGGCCAAGTGCTCCATCGGTACGAAGAGAAGGAGCGCGCCATGGGCGAGGAGGCCATGCGGCAGCACGAGCGCGCGCTTCTGCTGTACGTCATCGACACCGCCTGGAAGGATCACCTCCTGGCGATGGATCACCTCAAGGAGGGGATTGGTCTCAGGGGCTACGGCCAGCGCGATCCTCTGACGGAGTACAAGAAAGAATCGTTCGTCATGTTCGGCCTGATGAAGGAGCGGATCGAGGACGAGATCATCATGAATCTCTGGCGCATGGATGCGACCGTGGTCACCCAGCAGAAGGAGATGCGCGTCAAACGCGAGCGCGATCTCGTGTACACGGCTCCCGCCAAGGAGGCGGCGCCGCCCGCGCAGCGCGCCGCGGCGCGTGTCGGACGCAACGATCCATGCCCGTGCGGGTCGGGGAAGAAATACAAGAAGTGCCACGGGGCGGAGGAGGGCACCGGCACGCAGGCCCGGCCCGCCGCGCCGCACGGAGTGCGGGTCTGATGACCGATGGCCGCCGCGCCCGCAAGGCGCTCTGGAGCCGATGATGCTGGATGGACCGATTCCCGAGGCCCTGACTTTCGACGACGTGCTCCTGCTGCCGGCCCGCTCCGAGATCGTGCCCGGGCGCGTGGACGTCGCCACCCTGCTGACCCGCAACATCCGCCTGAACATTCCTCTGGTCTCGGCGGCGATGGACACCGTGACCGATTCCCGGCTGGCCATCGCCATGGCCCAGCTCGGCGGCGTCGGCATCATCCACAAGAACCTCGCCGTCGAGGCGCAGGCCGGCGAGGTGGACAAGGTCAAGCGCTCGGAAAGCGGCATGATCGTCGACCCGGTGACCATCGGTCCCGACCAGAAGATCGCCGAGGCGCTCGATCTGATGCACAAGTACAAGATCTCAGGGGTGCCGGTGACCGATCGCGGCGGGAGGCTCCTGGGCATCCTGACCAACCGCGATCTGCGCTTCGAGACCCGCACCGACCTGCCGGTCTCGGCCGTGATGACCCGCGAAAGCCTGGTCACGGTGCCGGTCGGAACGACCCTCGAGGCCGCCAAGTCGATCCTGCACAAGCACAAGATCGAGAAGCTTCTGGTGGTCGATCGCGAGCACCACCTGAAGGGTCTGATCACCGTCAAGGACATCCAGAAGATGATCAAGTATCCGCACGCCTGCAAGGACGCTCTCGGCCGACTGCGTGTGGGAGCCGCCGTCGGGGTCGGTCCCGAGGAGATCGAGCGGGCGCGGGCGTTGGTGGATGCGCGCGTCGATCTGCTCGTCGTCGATACGGCGCATGGCCATTCGGCGGGTGTCATGGAGACGGTGCGCGCCCTCCGCAAGGCGTTCGCGGGAGTCGATCTGGTGGCGGGGAACGTGGCCACCGAGGAGGGGGCCGAAGAGCTCATGAGGCTGGGGGTCGACGCCGTGAAGGTGGGCATCGGGCCGGGATCGATCTGCACGACGCGCGTGGTGACGGGCGTCGGCGTGCCGCAGATCACCGCGATCGCGCAGTGCGCCCGGGCCGCGCGCCGGCAGGGCGTGCCCCTGATCGCCGACGGCGGAATCAAGTTCTCCGGCGACATCACCAAGGCCCTGGCCGCCGGCGCGTCGTCGATCATGATCGGGTCGTTGTTCGCCGGCACCGAGGAATCGCCCGGCGAAACGATCCTCTATCAGGGACGGACCTTCAAGGCCTACCGCGGCATGGGCTCGATCGGGGCGATGCGCCGCGGCAGCGCCGACCGCTACTTCCAGGAGGCGGGGGCGGACGACAAGCTCGTGCCCGAGGGCATCGAGGGAATGGTGCCGTACAAGGGGTCGCTGCAGGCGCTGGTGCCGCAGCTCGTCGGGGGGTTGCGCGCCGGAATGGGTTACTGCGGCGCGCGGGACATCGAGACGCTCCGGCGCGAGGCGCGCTTCATCCGCATCACCTCCGCCGGCCTGAAGGAAGGCCACGCCCACGACGTGGTGATCACCAAGGAAGCGCCCAACTACCGCCTGGAGTAGCGATCCTCCGGTTCAGCCTCCGTCGGAAACGGTCAGCCGCCGCTCGCTGCCGCCCCGGTCCTCGAGGCGCACTTCGACGAAGCGCCGCGGCCGATAGGGTCCCAGCCGCTCCGCCCACTCCACCACGGTGACGCCGTCACTCTCCAGGATCTCGTCGAGACCGAGCTCGTCCAGGTCCTCCGTCCGCTCGATCCGGTACAGATCGATGTGGTAGACGGACATGCGTCCCGCGTAGCGGTTGACCAGGGTAAAGCTCGGAGAGCGCACCTGCTCCGGATCGACACCGAGCCCGATCGCCAGACCCCTTGCGAGCACCGTCTTCCCCATGCCGAGGTCTCCGACCAGAAGAACCGCATCGCCCGGGCGCAGGGTCCCGGCCAGCGCCTGACCGAAAGCGCGCGTCTCGTCCTCGGAGCGTGTGACGATGGTCCGCGACGCCATGGCGGGGTTCAGACGAGAGGGAGTTCCATCAGCACCGGCTGGGGCATCAGGTCGCGGTGCTGCCGGAACAGACGGGGCAGGGTGCGCACGACCTGGAAGCCGACGCGCTCGTGCAGCGGACGGGATCGGCCGTTGGCGATCAGCCGCACCTGCTTCAGGTGGCGCCGGCGACCCACCTCGATCGCCTCCTGCACCAGACGCAGGCCGATGCCGCGTCCCCGAAGGCTCGGCTCCACTCCGAGGGACACGAGGTACAGCACGTCACCGCGCGGATTGTGCGAGGCCGACGGCAGGGCGCGCTCGTAGTCGAGATACGACCGGGGAAAATCGCGCGTCCAGAGCAACCCGTTGGTGAGGCCGACGATGCGCGGTGAGTGCGCCGGCCGCTGGAGCTCGGCGAGGAGGAACGCCTCGGGCAGCGCGAACAAGCGTCGCTGGAGCTCGTTCAGAGAGGCGCCCAGCCGGCCCCAGACCTGGCGCTCGACGAGGGTGGCCTCCTCGAGATCGTCCGGGCGCGCGGGGCGGATCAACACCCGCAGCACCGCCGGTCGCGTCACGGTCGCGCCGGCGGTGCGCGCCGGCGACTGCGCGTAGGTCCGGGCGGACGCTGCCGGAGCCTGCGACCCCTGCAGCATGGCGGGCGATCGGGCCGGAGGCCGCCGGCCGCCCGTCGACGTCCCCTGTCCGGTCTTCATCCGGTTCTCCGGGCGCCGCGCGCGTCGTGCCGTTCGTGGGCCCGCGGCGGCTTCAGCCGCATGAGGGCGGCGGGGAAGTGGGCCAGGATGTCGCGCGCGATGAGGGGCGCCTCCCCCATCTCCTGAGCCGCCAGATCGCCGGCCAGACCGTGGAGATAGACGGCGAGCTCGGTCGCCGCGGTCGTCTCGAGACCCTGCGCGAGCAGGCCCGCCAGAAGGCCGGTCAGCACGTCACCGGCCCCTCCGGTGGCCATCCCGGGGTTGCCCGTGGGATTGACATGGACGACGCCCGAAGGCGTGGCGACTAGGCTGAGGTGTCCCTTCAGGACGAGGTGGCAGACATGACGGCGGGCGAAGTCGCGCGCTAGGTGCACGCGCCGCGACTGCACGATCCGGCTCCTCACGCCGAGCAGCCGGCCCATCTCGCCGGGATGCGGCGTCAGAACGAGCGGCCTCTTCCTGCCGGACAGTCGGTCGTCCGAACCCGCGAAGGCGTTCAGGCCGTCGGCATCGAGCACCATCGGCACGCGCGCTCTCGACACCACCTCCCGGACCAGGCTTCTGGTTTCAGGATGCGTCGTCAACCCCGGTCCGATCGCGACCGCCTGCTTGCCCTCGAGGAGCTGCAAGAGACGCGTCCGGCCCGACGCGGCCAGGGTTCCCTGGGGGGTCTCCGGCAGCCCCTCGGTCATGACCTCCATCGCCCTGGAAACGAAGCCCGCCTGCAGGCCGGCCGGCACGGCGGCGGTCACCAGCCCACAGCCCGCCCGCAGGGCTCCCAGGGACGCCAGACGCGCCGCCCCTCCCTTGCCACGGGAGCCGGCGATCACCAGCGCGTGGCCATAGTCTCCCTTGTGGCTCTCGGGGCGTCGTCTCGGGAGCAGGAGAGCCAGCTCGCGCGCGTCCATGAGGTGAAGATCCGCGCGCTCGGCCGCCACCGCCTCGGACGGGATCCCGATATCGACGACGTGCAGCCGCCCGCACATCGACGCGGCGGGGGGGAAGATGTGCGGCAGCTTCGGTCGGGCGAAGGTGACCGTATGATCGGCCCGGAGGCACGGCCCGATCAGCTCCGGGCTGTCCGCCGACAGTCCCGACGGGATATCGACCGCAACCACCTCGGCGCGCGCCGCGTTGACGTCCGCGAGCACCCGGGCCAAGAGACCGGTCACGCGCCGTGACAGTCCCGTACCGAGGATCCCGTCCACGATCAGATCGCTCGACGCCAGGCGTCTCCAGGCGGTCTTCCAGTCCGAGACGCCTTCCACCTCGAGGGGGACCACGCCGACCCGTTCCAGCGCCTTCAGGTTCGAGGCCGCTCCGCCACGCAGATCGCCGCGCCGACCGAACAGCAGGATCGCGAAGGGGACGCCGCGATTGCGCAGGTGCCGCGCCAGGACGAAGGTGTCGCCGCCGTTGTTGCCCCGGCCGCACAGTAGCAGGATGCACCGCGCCGTCAGGTCGGGCTCGATCTCCTGCAGGGTCTGGAGCAGGCGCAGCCCGGCGTTTTCCATCAGGACGATTTCGGGAAGACCGAATCGAGCGGTGGCGCGCCGATCGACGCTCCGCATCTGTTGCGATGTCAGGATTTCCAAGCTCGTCGCTCCCGGGGAGTCGCCCACTTTACACAGGTACCGGGGCGGAATCAAGCGACGATTCGCCGCCACGGGGGCCGGGCGCCGGGGTCGAATCGCCGGGCCCGAACCCGGGCGCCACCCGCGTTGACAGTCCGCCGAAGGGTCAAGGATAATCAGTTCCCACCTCGAACTCATCCAGCATGAGCCGCGGGGAAAGGTTCTCGAGCATGCTGCGTTTCCTGACGGCGGGCGAGTCGCACGGCCAGGCCCTCGTCGCCATCCTGGACGGGATGCCGGCCGGGCTGCCGCTCCTGGCCGCGGATATCGACGCGGAATTGAGGCGCCGCCAGCAGGGGTACGGACGGGGCGGACGGATGGCGATCGAGCAGGATCGCGTCCAGATCCTCTCCGGGGTCCGTCACGGACGCACCCTCGGCAGCCCGATCGCCCTGACCATCGCCAATCGCGATTGGACGAACTGGCAGAAGGCGATGGCGATCGAGCCGCTCGATCTGAGCGAATCCGAACGCAAGAGAGTCACCCGCCCGCGGCCCGGCCACGCCGACCTCGCCGGGGCGCTGAAGCACGACCTCGAGGACGCGCGGGACATCCTGGAGCGGGCGTCGGCCCGCGAGACGACAGCCCGGGTCGCTGTCGGGGCGGTGTGCAAGAGATTCCTGGCGCAGCTCGATATCGCCGTCGCCAGCCACACGGTGGCGCTCGGCTCCGCCGTCCTGGAGCCGGGACGGGAGATGTCCTGGGACGAGATCGTGGGGGCCGAAGGATCCGCCTTGCGCTGCGCGGACCAGGAGGTCGAGCAGAGGATGATCCAGGAGATCGACCGGGCGATGCGCGGGCGGGATTCCGTCGGCGGAGCGTTCCAGGTCGTGGCGCGGGGCGTGCCGCCCGGTCTGGGGAGCCATCGTCACTGGGACCTGCGGCTGAATGCCCGGCTGGCCGCCGCGATATGCTCCATCCAGTCGATCAAGGCGATCGCGGTGGGCGACGGCGTCGAGGCGGCGGGGCGGATGGGCTCGGAATTCCATGACGAAATCCACTACGACGCCCGCAGGCGCCGGTTCCACCGCGCCACGAATCACGCCGGCGGCATCGAAGGCGGCATCACCAACGGCGAGGAGATCCGCGTGCGCGTCTACGTGAAGCCGCTGTCGACGCTTCCGAAGGCTCTGCACAGCGTCGACCTGAAATCGAAGGAGGAGTTCGCGGCGCAGGTCGAGAGGACCGATGTCTCGGCGATTGCGGCCGCCGGCGTGGTCGGCGAGGCGATGATGGCGTTCGTCCTGGCGGAGTCCGCCCTGGAGAAATTCGGCGGAGACTCGCTGAAGGAGATCACCCGCAACCATCGCGGCTACATGAAGCAGCTCGAAGAGTACTGAGGCGCGACCGGCTTCTCAATCCGGGTCCAGGTCGCCGGCCGCCGGCAGGCCGGGAAGGCCGCGCGCGCGCGTGGCGGCCCGGAGAATGGCGGTCTGCATCACCTCGATCGCCAGCATCCCCACGACCAGGGAATCCGCCCGCACCGTCCCTCGGGACAGGCAGAAGATGACGTCGCCGTCGTAGCGCGTGCCGACGGGCGAGATACAGCGGGCGTACGCCGCGCGCGCCAGCCGCGCGACGGCGCAGGTCTCGACCTTCGTCAGACGCGCGTTGGTCGCGATCACCCCGAGGGTCGTCGAGGTCGGGACACGACCGGATCCCTTCGGTCGGGTCTCCGGGCTGTCGCGCAACGAGGCGGCGGTTCCGATCCGGCGCCGGCCGCGCGGCGAGTCGCGCAGCCCGGCGACGACCCGGCCGGTGCCCGGATCGACCACGTCTCCCCAGGCGTTCACGACCACCAGGGCGCCGGCGACGAGATCGCCGCGTCGTGTCGAGGCCGATCCGAGCCCCGACTTCATGGCCCGGGCGATGCCGCGCATCTTGCCGACGGTCGCGCCAGTGCCGGCGCCGACGTTGCCCTGGCGGACGGTTTTCGGCGACGCCGCCCGACAGGCCCGGCGCGCCATGGACGGTCCCGGCCGGGCGCGGCGATCGCCGACCGACAGATCGAAGAGGATCGCCGCGGGGACGATGGGAACGACGGCCTCGCGCAGGCGGAAGCCGACGCGGCGCTCCTCGAGGTACGACATCACGCCCGCGGTCGCATCCAGTCCGTAGGCGCTGCCGCCGGAGAGGAACAGGGCGTGGATCGCCGGCACGAGGTGATCCGGCTCGCAGGGCCCCGGATCGCGAAGACCCGTCGCCCGGCCGATCACATCGCAACCGGGGACCGCGCCGTCTCCGCACAGGATGACGGTGCAGCCCGTCAAGCCGCGCGCATCGGTCGCGTGACCGACACGGAATCCGGGAACGTCGGTGAGACTGTCGCCCGCGCGCCGGTCCGTCATGGCGGCGTATGCTAGCACGCGGCCCGGAGGCTCCGCGGAGCGTGGGAGGCTCCTCGATCATGGCGGACGAGCCGATTTTCCTGAAGATCTGGCGCACGGTGACGCGCGTGCCGCGGGGCCGCGTGGCGACCTACGGCCAGATCGCCGTCATGACCGGGCTGCCGCGCGGCGCGCGGACGGTTGGCTGGGCGCTGCGGGCGCTTCCCGACGACGGTCGCGTCGACGGAGTCCGGGTGCCCTGGCACCGCGTGATCAACGCGCGCGGGACGATCAGCGACCGCGGCCCGGGCGACGGCGGCGTCCGCCGCCAGACGGCCGCGCTCCGGCGCGAGGGGATCGCCGTCTCCGGCGACGGCCGGGTCAGCCTAGGTCGCTACCTCTGGCGAGGCCAGCGTCGGCCGTCCTGAATCGGGCGATGCGAGCCCGAATTGCAGCTGATACAGCCGGTGATAGATGCCCCCCTGCCGGAGCAGGGCGCGGTGGGTGCCCTGCTCGACGATCCGGCCGTGGTGCATGACGAGGATCCTGTCGGCCCCCACGGTCGTCGACAGGCGATGGGCGATGACCAGCGACGTCCGCCCCGCGAGCAGCCGCTCGAGCGCCTTCTGGATGAGGAGCTCCGTCTCGCTGTCGACGCTGCTGGTCGCCTCGTCGAGCACCAGGACGGCGGGGTCGTAAGCCAGGGCGCGGGCGAACGACAGAAGCTGTTTCTGACCCACCGAGACGTTGCCGCCGCGTTCGCGCACCACGGCGGACAGCCCGCCGGGCAGTCTCTGGATGAACTCGGCCGCATGGACGGCACGCGCCGCGTCCTCGATCCGCTCCGAAGCCAGGGCCGGGTTGCCGAAGGCGATGTTCGAAGCGATGCTTCCCGCGAACAGGAAGTGATCCTGGAGCACGACCCCGACCTGACGCCGCAGGTAGGGAAGGGGGAGTGCGCGGACGTCGCGGCCGTCGACTCGAATCGCGCCGGAAGTGACGTCGTAGAGACGGACGAGCAGCTTGATCAGGGTCGTCTTGCCCGAGCCGGTGGCGCCGACGATCGCCACCCGCTCGCCCGGCTCGGCGCGCAGGCTGACGTCGCGCACGACCTCGTCGTTGCGGCGGTAGGCGAATCGTACCGCGTCGAATTCGATCCGCCCGCGCGCCCGGGGCGGCAGGGAGACGGCGACCGACGGCGACAGGATGGACGGCCGCTCGTCCAGGAGAGCGAAGATCCGTTCCAGGGAGGCCATGGCGGCCTGCAGGACGGCGTAGAATCCGGAGAGATCGCGGATCGGCCCGAAGAAGCGCGACGTGTACTCGAGGAACGCCACCAGGGTCCCGAGGGTCAGCGCGCCCCGGAGGATCTGCCCGCCACCATACCAGAGCATCAGCGCGATGGCGACGTTCCCGACGAGCTCGATGATCGCCGAGAAGCTCGATTCGTAGACGATGGAACGCAGCTCGGCGTCGCGATGATCCGAGTTGAGGGCGTCGAACTCCCGGGTGCTGACCTCCTCGTGGCGGAACAGCTGCAGGAGCAGCATGCCGGAGATCGACTCCTGCAGGGAGGCGTTGATGCGCGCGATGCGCCGCCGGACGTCGCGATACGCCTGGCGAATACGGCCGCGCAGCAGGGTCGACAGCAGGAACAGGAGCGGCGTCAGGGCGAACGCGACGCAGGCCAGGCGCCAGTCGAGCCACAGGAGGATCGCCACGATGGCGAGCAGCTTCACGCTGTCGCCCAGGAGCGACACCACCCCCGAGGTGAACAGGTCGGCGAGCGACTCGATGTCCGTGGTCACGCGGGTCATCAGCCGTCCCACCGGGTGACGATCGAAGAACGACGAGTCGAGGGAGAGCAGGTGCCGGTAGGTCCGATCGCGCAGACGCAGGATGACGTTCTGACCGGTCCGCTCCATGGTGTAGAGCTGGGCGTAGCGGGCGACCAGCTCGACGGCCAACGCGGCGATGTACGCCAGGGCCAGCAGCGCGACGCCGCGGCGATCGCCGCGCGGGATCGGCCCGTCGATGAGCAGCTTGAAGAGATAGGGTTGCAGGAGCTGCGCGCCCATGACCACGAACATCACCACCACCGACAGAGCGATGAGCACTCTTTCGGGCGCGACGTCGACGAGGATTCGTCTCACCAGACGGGCGTCGTACGCCTTTCCGAGGACCACCTCGTCCTGCTCGTCCGGCGCGCTCACAGGGTCTCCATCTCCTTCTCGAGCTGCTGCTGGCGGCGCATGCGCGCGAACGGGCCGTTGCGCGCGAGGAGCTCGGGCACGGTGCCCGATTCCGCGACGCGACCGTCCTCGAGGACGACGATGCGGTCGGCCCCCAGGACGGTGGAGACCCGGTGCGAGACCAGGAGGGTCGTGCGCCGGCGCATGACGTCGCGCAGACCGGTCAGGATGGCCTCTTCGGTGTCGGCGTCGATGCTGCTCAGGGCGTCGTCGAGGATCAGGATGCGTGGATCGAGGAGCAGGGCGCGCGCCAACGCCACCCTCTGGCGCTGTCCGCCCGACAGCGTGACACCGCGCTCACCGACCGGCGTGTCGAGCCCCTGCGGCAGGTCGGGCAGGTCGCGCGGGAGCTGAGCGATGCGGGCCACCTCCTCGATCCGCTCGCGGGCGGCCGCGGGAGCGCCGAGGGCGATGTTCTCGGCGATCGTCTTCGAGAACAGAAAGGTCTCCTGCGGCACGACCGCGACCTGCCGGCGCAGGCATCCGGTCGGCAGGTCGTTGAGATCGTGCCCGTCGATCGCGATCGTGCCGTCGGGGACGGGGTAGACGGCCGCCACGAGCTGCAGGAGAGTGCTCTTTCCAGAACCGACCCGTCCGACCACGCCGAGGGTCGTCCCCGCCGGAGCGTCCAGCGTGACGTCGCTGAGGGCGGGACGCGTCCCCGGGTCGGCCCCCGGGTAGGTGAAGTCGAGAGATCGGAAGGCGATCGCGCCACGCAGATCCAGCCCCGGCGTCGGCGCGCGATCGCCCGGGAGATCGCTCTCGATCGCCCGGATCTCCTCCAGCCGCCGGATCGCGCCCAGACCGCGCTGGAAGACCCCGAGCACCCACCCCATCATGACGGTCGGATCGGCGAGCAGGGCCAGATACGAGAGGAAGGCCACCAGCCCTCCCTTGGTCAGAGTCCCGGCGATCACGTGGCGGCCACCGAGCCCGATCGCCGCGAGGGTGCTCAGTCCTCCCAGACCGCGCATGAGGCTCACGATGAGACCGCGACTGCGCGCGAGGCGGAGCGAGCAGCGGCGATACGCGCGACTTCTTTCGCCGAACCGGCCGGCCTCGCCCGCCTCCCGCACGAACGCCTTCACCAGGTTGATGCCGCTCAGCGTCTCGTGCGCCGTGTTGCTGAGCTCGCCGAGCTGCTCCTGCGCGGCGTTGCTCTGCTGGTGGATGTGTCGGCTGACGTGGAACACCCCCGCCAGAAGGAGCGGGTAGGGAAGGAGCGCGATCAGGGTGAGCCCCGGGTCGAGGCGCGCGAGCAGCGGCAGACCGGCCGCATAGACGAGAGTGATGTTCATGACGCTCAGCAGGCCCGGCCCGAACAGCGAGCGGACCAGCAGGAGATCGTTGACGGCCCGCGACATGATGTCGCCGGTTCGCCGCCGCGCATAGAACGAGGCGGGGAGCGTCAGGAGGTGCGCGTACAGATCGTTGCGGATGTCGTAGACGATGCGTCGTGACGCGCCCAGGATGAAAAGTCGGGAGCGGGTGCGGATGACGGCCAGGATGGCCGACGTGAGCAGGATGGCCAGCGCGATGGACGCGACGCGCCGGAGCGGAGCGCCCCGCTCCAGGGCGTCGATCGCCTCTTTGAGCAGCCAGGGGATGCACAGGGTCAGAGCGCTGGTCGCGACCAGGCAGAGAAACCCGAAGATGAAGTCCCGGCGGTAGAGCCGGAGGTAGCGCAGGATCAGGGGCACGCGCTCAGGTCCGGGTCGGCGCACCCGGAGCGGGACGAGCGGCGCCCGGCAGGAGTCCGATCAGGAAGTTCTCGAGCAGGAGCTGGCGATTTCCCTTGTGACGGATCGACTCGAGGGTGGCCTCCAGCTCCTCCAGGGCGGCCCCGGACCGGTCGCCGATGCGGGCGGCCAGCTCGCGCAGGCGCGGGGCGATGTCCACGTTGATGAGACGGGCCTCGTCGGCCGGAGCGGCGTGCAGGATCAGCGCGTCGCGCAGCAGCGTCATCAGGAGGTCGAGGTCGCCCTCGAGCGGCTCGCCGGACTGCAGGACCGCCTCGGCCCGCGCCACCGCCAGACCGGGGTCGCCGCGTCGTTCGAGATCCTCGAGCAGGGCGACGAGACGCTCGCGGCGGCGCCGGAACTCGTCCAGGTCGAGATCGAGTGCGCGGCCGATGCGACCACCGGAAAGACCGGCCCGCAGGACCGCCTCCTCGGCCTGGAGCTCGCGCGTCTCGACGAGAAAATTGACGATCGCGTGTCGCGGGACGAGCTGGAACGGCACCGCCTGGCAGCGCGAGCGGATGGTGGGCAGAAGGGCGTGCCACGACGGAGTGATGAGGATCAGCACGGCATGGGGCGGCGGCTCCTCGAGGGTCTTCAGCAGGGCGTTGGCGGCCGCGGCCTCCATGCGATGCGCCTGATCCACGATCAGGATCGAACGCTCGGATTCGGACGGCCGTCGCTGCAGGAAGGCGATCCCCTGTCGCACGCGGTCGATGAGAACCGACCAGACGGGATGGGCGATCGCGTCCGCCTGCTGCTCCTGGGGCGCGGGTCCGGCCGGACCGCCGTCCGCCTCGCTCGCGTCGAAATCGGCCTTCCTCTCGGGCAGCACCAGGCGCACGTCGGGGTGGACGAGGATCCGATCGCCGACGCGGCGACACGAGCGGCAGGCGCCGCAGGGTCGGCCCTCGGGGGCCGTGCACAGCAACGCCCGGCTCACCAGAAGGGCCGTCGCCAGCTTTCCGGTGCCGACGGGTCCGTGGAAGATCAGAGATGGAAAGATCCGCCCGTCTTCGAGCGCCGTCTGGAGAGCCGGGATGGCGCGCGGCTGTCCCAGGATGATCCGGTCGAGAGGAGCGAAGCGGCGTCGGCTCACTCGGCGGCGCCCCGCGTCGCGAGGAAGCGGTCGATCGCCTCGCCCACCCGGCGGTGCACCGCTTCGATGGAGCCGCGCGCGTCGACGATCACGAAGCGCCCGGGCTCCTGCCGGGCCATCTCGAGGTAGCCGGCGCGCACCCGCTCGTGGAACGCCAGATCCTCCTGCTCGAAGCGCGTGAGCTGCGTCGCGGCGGCCGACTCGCGGCCACGGGCGCGCTCGAGGGCGACGCCCGCGTCGATGTCGAACAGAAACGTCAGGTCCGGTCGCAGGGAGAGCGTCTCGAGACCGTGCAGGGCATCGATCAGGTCGTGGCGGATCCCCCGGCCATAACCCTGGTAGGCCATGGTGGCGTCGAGGAACCGATCGCAGAGGACCAGACGGCCCGCCTCGATGGCCGGGCGGATGACCTGCTCGATGTGCTGCGCCCGCGCCGCCGCGTACAGGAGCAGCTCGCAGGTCGGGGTCATGGCCGTGTTGCGCGCGTCGAGCACCAGGTTGCGGATCTGGTCGCCGATCGGCGTGCCCCCCGGCTCTCGCGTCAGCAGGTGATCGATGCCCAGCTCCTCGACGCGGTTGGAGAGCAGCTGGATCTGCGTGGTCTTGCCGGACCCTTCGATTCCCTCGAAGGTGATGAATCGCTTGACGTGCGCTCTCGGGCTCATCGATTCCGGGATCGGTGCGGTCCGTCGGTGCGGCCGCGGCACCGGGAAGGCGTCGCATCTTAGCACACTCGGCGATCGACCCGGCGCTATGGCGCCTGGGCACGAGCGCGATTCACGAGCCCGCGTCGCGCGGGATCCGGGCGGCGAAGTAGTCCCGGGCCCTGCGGACGTCGCGCCGCACCTGATCCACCAGCGCGGCCGGCGATTCGAACTTGAGCTCCGGACGGAGTCGCGCCAGGAGCCGCACCTGGAGCGGGCGCTCGTACAGGTCGCCCGGGTTGTCGAGAATGTGCGTCTCGATCGCGTACCGGGCCCCCTCGAAGGTGGGACGCGATCCGATGTTGGTGACCGCCGGGCGCGGCGTGTCATCGGTCACCGCTTCGCTGACGTACACGCCGTCCTGCGGCACCAGCTCGTTCTCGGTCGCCAGGTTCGCCGTCGGGAAGCCCAGGGCCGCGCCGCGCGACTCGCCGTGGATCACGGTCCCCTCGATCATGTAGGGCCGGCCCAGGAGCTCGCGCGCCAGCTCGACCTCTCCCGCCTGGAGAGCCCGGCGGATGCGGCTGCTGCTGATCGGACTGTTGAGATAGAGCACCTCACCCACCTGCGCGGCGCGAATGCCGAGCTCCCCGCACAGTCGGATGAGCAGGTCCGCGTTGCCCTCCCGTCCACGCCCGAAGTTGAAGTTCGCGCCGACGTAGACCTCGCTCGCCCCCAGGCCCTCGGCCAGATGCTCCCGGACGAAGCGCTCCGCGGCCACCTCGGCGAGCTCCATGGTGAACGGGAGGATCAGGAGATATTCGAGCCCCGCCGCCTCGATCAGAGTCAGCTTCTGCTTGCGCGTGGTGAGCATGCTCGGCGCGCGCTCCGGCGCCAGCACCTTGAGCGGGTGGGGATCGAAGGTGATCATCAGGCTGCTGCCGCCGGTCTCGCGGGCGCGCTCCAGCACCGTGCGCACGATCGCCTGGTGGCCCCGGTGCAGCCCGTCGAAATTTCCGACCGTGACGACCGGCGCCCGCAGATGAGCGCGCAGCGTGGCCACGTCGTCGAAGACCTTCATGCAAGGCTCCCGGGGACGCCGTCAGTTCAGGCGCGAGGACACGGCTCCGAGGAATCGAAGGGCCAGATTGGCGTACACGCCGGCGATCAGATCGTCCGTCATGATCCCCCAGCCGCCGGGAAGCCGCTCGGCCCAGCGGGCCGGCTGCGGCTTGAGCACGTCCATGACCCGGAACAGGAAAAAGCCGAGAGCGACGACCCTCCACGCGTGCGCCCACAACGTCGCCGGCAGGAACAGGAGTGTCACGAAGTAGCCGGCCACCTCGTCGATCACGACGACACCCGGGTCGCGCAGCCCGAGGACATGCGCCGTCACGCCCGACGCCCAGAGGCCGATCAGGGAAATGCCGGCGGTCACCGCGAGGAAGCCCCAGTCGGGAAGAGCGTGCCGCGCCCAGAGCGCCAGAGGCACCGCCACCAGGGTGCCGGCCGTTCCCGGAGCGAAAGGCGCGCGACCGGAGCCGAACACCGTGGCCACGACGATCGCGCAGGTCGTCCGGGGATCCCGGCGCGTCACGATGCCCGGCCGGAGGACAGGACGCGGACCGCCGGACCGACCAGATCGTAGGGGTGCGCCGTCTCGATGCGCGCCTTGACGAAGTCGCCCGGGGAGAGAGGCGCGGGCGAATCGGTCAGCACGACGCGGCCGTCGATCTCCGGCGCCTGACCCTCGGTGCGCCCGCAGACGACGAGCGGACTGTCCTCGGGCGGTCCCTCGACCAGCACCGTCAGGAGGCGCCCCACCAGCCGGCGGTTGCGGCGCGCGGCGACGCGCTCCTGGATCGACATCAGCTCCGCGCGTCGCTCCTCCTTGAGCGCGGCCGGCACGTCATCGTCGAAGGACGCGGCGGGCGTCCCCTTCTCGTCGGAATAGGCGAACACGCCGACATGATCGAACTCGGCGTCGCGCGCGAACTCGCAGAGAGCCCGGAACTGCGCCGCGGTCTCGCCCGGGAACCCCACGATGAAGGTGGTGCGCAGGACGATCCCGGGCACGTCGCGCCGCAGCGTCTCCAGCAGCCGGTGATGCGTCTCGGCGCTGCCGCCGCGGCGCATCACCTTGAGGATGGCGGGGTCCGCGTGCTGCAGCGGCAGGTCCAGGTAGCGCGCCAGCCTCCGACCGCAGGCGAGGGCCTCGACGAACTCGGAGGTGATCCGGTTGGGGTAAGCGTACATCACGCGGATCCAGCGGACTCCGTCGACACCGTCCAGGGCCCGGAGCAGGCGGGCGGCGCTGGTCCCGTCGCCGAGGTCGCCGCCGTAATCCGTCGTGTCCTGCGCGATCAGATTGATCTCGACCACGCCGGCGCCGGCCAGACGCCGGGCCTCCTCGACGATCGAGCCGATCGGTCGCGAGCGCTGCGCGCCACGGAACGACGGGATGGCGCAAAAGGCGCAGGTGTGATCGCACCCCTCGGAGATCTTCAGATAGGCGGTGTACGGCGGAGTCGCCAGCCGGCGCGGCGTGACATGAGAGTAGAGATAAGCGGCGCGCGCGCGGCTGGCCTCGAAGCGCGACCCCGCCTCGAGCGCACACGCCTCGGCGATGCGCTCGAGATCGTTCAGCCCGACCAGGGCGTCGATCTCCGGCACCGACTTGCGGAGCTGGTCATGGCTCTGCTGCACCATGCACCCGGCCACGACCAGGCGGCGGCATCGGCCGGTTTTCTTGTGCTCCGCCATCTCCAGGATGGTCTCGATCGACTCGCGCCGCGCCGGCTCGATGAAGGTGCAGGTGTTGACCACGATGACGTCGGCCTCGGACGGATCCGCCGTGAGGTCGTAACCCCGGCGCTGGAGCGTCCCGAGCATCACCTCGCTGTCGACCAGGTTCTTCGGGCAGCCGAGGCTCACCATGCCGACCTTGATCACCGCGCGGGGCCCCTCATGGATAGAGCCGGTTGAGCGTGCGTGGGTAGGGGATCGCTTCGCGGAGATGATGGATACCGGCGACCCAGGCGACGAACCGCTCGATCCCCATGCCGAACCCGGCGTGCGGCACCGAGCCGTACTTGCGGACGTCGAGGTACCAGCGGAACGCCTCCACGGGAAGCTTGTGCTCCTCGATGCGCCGCAGCAGGAGATCGTGGTCGTGGATGCGCTGGCTGCCGCCGATGATCTCGCCGTACCCCTCGGGCGCCAGGACGTCGACGCACAGGGCCCGGTCCGGCGCCTGCGGGTCGGGTTGCATGTAGAACGCCTTGATCGCCGCCGGATAGTGGGTGATCATCACCGGCCGCTCGAGCGCCTCGGTCAGCACGGTCTCGTCGAACCCTCCGAAGTCGCCGCCCGGCTCGAACGGCGGCGCGTCCTGCTGACGCGCCCGCGCCCGCACGTCGTCCCGCATCAGGACGGCGGCGGCCTCGTCGTACGTCATGCGCGGGAACGGCCGGCGGATGGCCTCCAATCGGGTGACGTCCCGCTCGAGCGTCGTGAGCTCCGCGCGGCAGCGCTCGAGCGTCCGGGCGACCAGCGTCACGATGAAGTCCTCGGCCAGATCGAGAATCTCGGGCAGACCCGCGTAGGCGACCTCGGGCTCCACCATCCAGAACTCCGTGAGATGGCGGCGCGTCTTGGACTTCTCCGCCCGAAAGGTCGGCCCGAAGCAGTACACCTTGCCGAAGGCCAGGCAGGCGGGCTCGAGGTAAAGCTGACCCGACTGGCTGAGATAGGCCTTCGTCTCGAAATAGTCGGTCTCGAACAGCGTCGAGGTGCCCTCGCAGGCCGCGGGGGTCAGGATCGGCGAGTCGATCAGCACGAAATCGCGCTCATAGAAGAAGTCGCGAATGGCCTGACTGATCTCGCTGCGGATGCGCAGGAGAGCGTGCTGTTTCGACGAGCGCAGCCACAGGTGGCGGTGATCCAGAAGGAAGTCGGGCCCATGCTCCTTCGGACTGATCGGGTAATCCTGGGCCTGCTGGTGCACGGTGATCGAGGCCAGCTTCATCTCGTAGCCCCCGGGCGCCCGGTCGTCCTTGCGGATCGTGCCCTCGACCTCCAGCGACGACTCCTGGGTGACCTTCTGGCAGGCCTCGAACACGGCGGCGGACACCTCCGGCTGGAACGCCACGGCCTGCAGGTAGCCGGTGCCGTCGCGCACGATCAGGAACGCCAGCTTCCCCTTTTCGCGCTTGTTGTAGAGCCAGCCGCGGACCCGGACGTCCTGACCCTCGTGCGCGCCGATCCTCTTGATGGTGGTCGTCTGCACCCTCTCTCCGCAAGAAGGCGGAATTATAGGAGGCGCCCGAGATCGCGGTCAAGAAACGCTCCGGGCGGGATCGAACGCGGACGCGCGGCGGCCCGATGATATAAGGGACCGTCGGCGGGGCCTCGCGCGCAGCGCCGGCGCCCCGAGCGGAGGTGGTCCGTTGCCGTCGTCCGTGGGTGGGGCGCGCGACCGTCCGGTCGAGGCAGGATCGGCGGCCGTCGTCGTGCGCCTCTGCCGTCCGCAGGATCGGAGCGCCCTGCTCCGTCTCGGGCACCCGCCCGTGGTCGCCCGCATCCTCTGTCCCGCGGCAGGACGCGACCTGCTCTGGCGCCTCCGGGGCACCCGCTCGGTCTCCGTGGTGGCGGAGGAGACGGCGACCGGGCTGCTCGTCGGCTCCGTGCAGTTCATCCAGACGGCGCGCCGGCCAGGGACCTGGATGTTCGGGCACTGGCGCGTCGCCGCCGGCAGGCGCCGGCAGGGCCTCGGCCGCCGGCTGCTTCACGAGGGCGCGCTCCTCCTGCCGGCCGCGCGCCGCCTGTACTCGTATGTGGACTGGGGAAACGAGCAATCCATGGCGGCCCACGAGCGCTGCGGCTTCGAGCCCGGCCGCTCGCTGTTCGGGAGTGCCCCGCTCGGGCTGCTCTCGACCATCGGACCGGCGACACCGGCGCTGCGTCTCGAGCCGGCCGGCCGGCGGGATTGGTCGTCGCTGTTCGGCCTCTACGCGCGCGCCATGGGGATCCTGTGGCTGCGTCTCGCTCCGGGGCTTGGTCCGGGGAATTTTCTCGGCGGCGCGCTCGCCGGGATCCGGGTCGCCCTGGTCGCCGTCGTGCGCGGCCCGGGCCGGGATGCCCGGGCCTCCGGCTTCGTTCTGTGGGAGGGTCGGCGCGTCACGTTCTTCGCCGAGCCGGACGTCTGCGACACCGCCCTGCTCGCGCGCGTGGCGCTGCAGATCATCGCCCTCGGGGGTCGGCGGGATTCGACGCTCGAGGTGCGCGGCCTGCCGGCCGCGCTCCTGGAGAAACCGGGGCCGATCGCCGCGCAGATTCTGATGGGGATGCCGGACGTCCGCACGCAGTGGACGGTCTGAGCGGGCGCGCGCGCGCCGCCTCAATGGGAGGCGGCGGCCGTTCCTTCCTTGGCGGCCTTGTGGGCCGCGACGATCTTCGCCTGCAAGTGGGAGGGAACCTCCTCGTAGTGCGCGAACGACATCCGGTACGATCCGCGGCCGCCCGTGATCGACTTGAGCGTCGACGCGTAGGTCAGCATCTCGACCATCGGGACCTGGGCCTTGATCGCCTGCATCGAGCCCTGGGCGTTCATCCCCTGGACCCGGCCGCGCCGGGAGTTCAGATCCCCCATCAGGTCGCCCATGTACTGCTCGGGGGCGGCGATCTCCACGTTCATGATCGGCTCGAGGAGGGTGGCTCCGGCCTCCTCCATCGCCTTCTTGAAGGCCAGCGAGCCCGCGATCTTGAAGGCGATGTCCGAGGAGTCGACCGTGTGATACGAGCCGTCGAACAGGATGACGCGGAAATCGACCACGGGATACCCCGCGAGGAAGCCCTGCATCCGGGCGTCCTGAATGCCCTTCTCCACCGAGGGTATGAAGTTCTTGGGGATGGAGCCGCCGAAGATCTCGTCCTTGAATTCGAATCCCGCGCCGCGCGACAGCGGCTCGAGCTTGATCCAGCAGTCGCCGAACTGACCGTGGCCGCCGGTCTGCTTCTTATGCCGTCCCTGGGCCTCCGCCTTCTTCTTGATGGTCTCGAAGTAGGGCACCTTGGGGGCGTGCAGGATCGCCTCGACGCCGAACTTCTTTTTCATGCGTGCCAGGGCGACCTCGACGTGCAGATCGCTGTTGCCGGCGATGATCAGCTCGTGCGTCTGGGCGTCGCGGCGGAACTGGATGGTGGGGTCCTCCTCGACCAGACGGTGCAGGACCTGGGAGATCTTCTCCTCGTCGGCCCGCGACTTGGGCTGCAGGGCGAAGGCGATCGAGGGCTCCGGAAACTCGACCTTCGGGTAGAGGATCGGGTGGGCCTTGTCGGCGAGCGTATCGCCCGTGCTGGTCTCCTTGAGCTTCGGCACCGCGGCGATGTCACCGCTGCGGACCTCCGGCACCGGCTCCGACTCCTTCCCCTGCAGGGAGAGGATGGCCCCCAGACGCTCCTGCGCGTCGCGGCTGGCGTTGTAAACGGTCGTGTCCGATTTGATGGAGCCGGAGTAGACGCGGAACAGGGAGATCTTGCCGGAGTAAGGGTCGGCGATCGTCTTGAAGACGAACGCCGAATAGGGCTCGCCGGGCGTTCCCAGACGCTCCACCGGCGCGCGGTCCTTGGGGTTCTCGCCCTTGAAGGGGGAGCGCTCGCCCGGATGGGGCAGGAGCGCGATCAGAACATCGAGGATCGGGTGCGCCCCGATGTTTCCCAGGGCGGAGGCGCACAGGATCGGGAAGATCGTCCGCGCCTTGACTCCCTTGGACAGACCCGCCGCCAGCTCCTCCTGCGACAGGGCGCCCTTCTCGAAGAAGGTCTCCATCAGGGAGTCGTCCACCTCGGCCACCACCTCCACGAGCTTGTCGCGCGCCTCCTTCGTCGCGGCCGTGAGCTCGGAGGGAATCTCCGTCACCTTGTTGCGGCCGCTCTCGTCCTTCTCGTACACGTACGCCTTGTTCGCGATGAGATCGACCACGCCCGAGAACGCCTTCTCCGCCCCGATCGGAATCTGCACCGGGACCGCCTGCCGCCCGAAGGCCTTGGTGATCGAGTCGACGGCCCGCGCGAACGAGGCGTTCTCGCGATCCAGCTTGTTGACGACGAACAGCCGCGGCAGGTCGAAACCGGCGGCGTATCCCCAGGCCTCTTCGGTCTGCACCTCGACGCCCGCCACGCCGTCGATGACCAGGAGGGCCCCGTCCACGACACGCAGGACCGCCTTGGCGTCGGCGATGAACGCGCCGTAGCCCGGGGTGTCCAGGACGTTCAGCTTGACCTTCTTCCACTCCAGATGACACAGGGCGGAGGAGATGGAGACTTTGCGGGCGATCTCCTCCTCGTCGAAGTCGGAGACCGTGTTGCCCTGGTCGACGCGACCCAGGCGGTTGACAGTGCCGGAGGAGAACAGGAGAGATGATGTGAGGGAGGTCTTGCCGGAGGAGCCGTGACCGATGATCCCGACGTTGCGGATCTCGGACATCTCAAAGACCTTCATGCGAGGGTTCCCTCACCCCCGCGCACGTCACTTCCCGGACTTCACCTCGTCGTAGACCTTCTGCACCACGGACTTCACGACGGGGCAGCGCGGATCGTTGACGTAGCAGCGGGCCAGCGTATCGTTCTTGCAGCCGCAGGAGCACATCTCGCTGTTCACGCGCTGGAGAAATTTCTCCTTCCGCCCGGGCTTCAGCCCCGCGACGTCGATGCCCGGCAGCTCGGTGAAATAGTTGGCGACCGCGACGATCGGAATCGTGTTGGTCGCGGCCGGAACCCCTTTGACGGCGCCGGTGGCGTTCTCCGGCTGCAGCTCCGGCGCGTCGAGTGGAGTGTTGTCGGTGTCGGCCGCAGGATTGGCCTTCGCCTCCTGCGCCGCGGGGGGGGCCGGCGTGGCCTGAGCGTCCGGGGCTTTGGCCGGAGTCGAGCCGGCTTCGGGGCCGCCCGACCGGGAGCAGGCGACCGGGAGGAACAGCAGAGCAAGCAGCGCTGCCAGGAGCGTCGTACGTCCGCGGGCGACCGGCACTGGATCTCTCCTTCCAAGCCTGGAATGCTTGACAGAGTGCGGGAGTGTACCGCCGGGCAGGGGCCAAGTCAAGAAACCGCGGGCCTATAATGAGCCACGCGCGGCCGGACCTGTGGCCGTGCGGCCGGAGACCGCCACCGCGTGTCCACGCCAGCCGAATCGCCGGACGATCCCCGGCTCGCCGCCGGGATCCTGGGTCTCTTCCAGGGCGAGGCTCCGCGGATCGTCGCGGCCCCCCGGATTCTGGACGCCTGCCTCGATCGCTACGAGTGCGGAGGTTATCTCCACGCGTCCTGGACGCGGGCCGGCCGTCTCGGCGTCCTGCCGCCCGCCTGGACCCAGGCGCTGGCCCGGGCCCGTCACAAAACCACGGTCGACACTCTGGCGGCGCTCGCGGAATTCAGGCGGCTGGCCGCCCACCTCCTCGCGGAGCAGGCGCGCTTCGTCCTGCTCAAGGGGATGGCGTACCTTCTCGATCTCTACCCCGATCCGGGGGAGCGACGGCTGACCGATATCGATCTTCTGATCCGTCCGCAGGACGCGGGCCGGATCGCCCGGCGTCTGGAGCGCTCCGGTTTCCGAGGGGAGACCGACGGCCACTTCCCCGACAACCGGCGCTTCGAGATGTGGCTGCCGGGACCCTCCCCCTGCCGCTTCGAGTTCCATTGGTCGCTCGGGCTCCCGCATCGGGCGCGCGTCGACCAGGAGGAGGTCTGGGAGCGTGCCTGCGCGGCGGTCCTGGAAGAGATCCCCTGCCGCCGCCTGGCCATCGAAGACGCCATCCTTTATCACGCCATGCACGCCGCCGATCATTATTTCGGGCCGTCCCTCAAGTGGGCCATCGATCTCAGGGAGATGCTCCGCCGGTGGCGACCGGATCGGGACGCTCTCCTGGAGCGCGCGGCCCGTTGGCGCTGTCGCGCTGCGCTCCATCTCGCTCTGCGGCACGTCGCCAAGGTCTTCCCCGGGGATGTTCCGGACGACCTGATGCGGCGCACCGCACCGGGGCGGCTGCGCGCCGCTCTGCAGCGCCGCTATCTGGCCCGTGATCCGCTGTCCCTGCTGCGGGTGAGAGGAGACTCGTTCTGGAGATACCCCCTGCGCTGCCTGATGCTGGACCGCGCCGCGGACGCCGTGCGGTTGACTCTCGAGGTCCTCGCTCGCCCGGTGACCCGGCCGCTCGCCCGTCTACGAGGCGCGGCGGTGCCGCCGTGGCGGTGGCGTGATTGACCCTCCCGATCCGCGGGTGGTAACCTACGATGCGTGCCACACGTCCGGACGCGCAAGGTTTCCTGGACCATCCCGAGACGCCCAATCGGCGCCCATATGTCGATTGCCGGGGGCGTCGACCTGGCGATCGAGCGCGGCGCCTCGATCGGCTGCACCGCGATCCAGATGTTCACCAAGAGCAGCAACCAGTGGGCAGCCCGGACGCTTCCCGACGAGGAGGTCGCCCGTTTCCGGGCGGCGCGGGCGGCGAGCGGCGTCGCGTCGGTCGTGGCGCACGACTCCTATCTGATCAATCTCTGCTCTCCCGACGATCGTCTCTGGGAAAAATCGATCGACGCGTGCCATCTCGAGCTGCAGCGCTGTGAGCGGCTCGGCGTGGAGACGCTGGTGGTCCATCCCGGCGGCCACATGGGACAGGGGGAGGAGTTCGCCATGCGCCGTCTGGCGGACGCGATCGACGTCCTGCACGACCGGCGGCCCGCGGGCGGCGCGTCGATCGCCCTGGAGACGATGGCGGGGCAGGGGACCGTGATCGGTCATCGCTTCGCCCAGCTGGCCGGGGTGATCGGCCTGACCAGGGATCCCGATCGCGTCGGCGTCTGTCTCGACACGTGTCACGTGTTCGCGGCGGGCTACGATCTGAGGACGAGGGCCGCGTACCAGGAGACGATGCGCCGCTTCGAGGGCACGATCGGGCTGGCCCGCCTGCGCGCCGTGCACGTCAACGATTCCAAGCGTGAGCTGGGGAGCCGCGTCGACCGCCACGAGCATGTGGGGAAGGGTCATCTCGGGCTCGAAGCGTTCCGCCTGCTGATGACCGATCCGCGGCTCGAGGGCCTGCCTCTGATCCTGGAGACCCCGAAGGACGAGAAGACCCTGCGGGAGGACGTGGCGAACCTGGACACCCTCATCGCTCTGGCCTCGACCGCGAAGGGGCGTCGGGTCGCGCCGGCGGCCAGGTTGACGGCCGGGGGCGCCGCATGAATGCCACGGCCGCCGTGCGCGATCGCGCCTCGACCGTCCTCAAGGTGAACGAGATCTTCCATTCCATCCAGGGCGAGTCGCGTCACGCGGGAAGACCGTGCGTGTTCGTGCGGCTGACCGGCTGCAATCTGCGCTGCGTCTGGTGCGACACCGCCTACGCCTTCGAGGAGGGGATCGATCTCAGCGTCGGCTCGATCCTGGATCGGGTGGCGTCGTACGCGACGCGCTATGCGCTCGTGACAGGAGGCGAGCCGCTCGCTCAGGAAGGGGCCGCCGACCTGGTCGCCGAGCTGTGCGATCGCGGTTACGAGGTCGCCGTGGAGACCGGCGGGAGTCTGGACATCTCGCGGCTGGATCGGCGGGCGATGGTTGTGATGGATCTCAAATGCCCGGGGAGCGGCATGAGCCAGAAGAACCACTGGGAGAACATCCCCCGGCTGAAGCCCGGTGACGAGGTGAAATTCGTCGTGGCCGACCGCGCGGACTACGAGTGGGCGCGCGATGTCATCGCCAGGCACCGGCTCGGCGAGCGCTGCCGCCTGCTGCTCTCCCCGGTTCACGGCGCGCTCGCGCCCCGGCCTCTGGCGGAGTGGATCCTGGAGGATCGTCTGCCGGTCCGTCTGCAGCTGCAAATCCACAAGTACATCTGGCCTCCCGACCTGCGGGGGGTGTGACAGCCGGGGCCGGGCATGTCGTCCCCCGCTCCCCGAGAGACTCTCGCGGTGGTCCTGCTGAGCGGCGGCATGGATTCGTGCGTCACCGCCGCCCTGGCGCGCGAGACGTGCGAGCTGGCGCTCTTGCACGTCTCCTACGGCCAGCGCACGGAGGAGCGCGAGCGGCGCTCCTTTCATGACATCGCGCGGCACTATGCCGTGACGCGCCGCCTGGCGGCGCGGCTCGATCATCTCAGGATGATCGGCGGCTCGGCCCTGACCGATGCGTCGCGCGACGCCGTCTCCGCCCGCCGCGCGGACTCGTCCATCCCCGACACCTACGTGCCGTTCCGCAACACGCAGCTCCTGGCGCTGGCGGTGTCCTGGGCGGAGGTGATCGGGGCGCGACGCGTCTACATCGGCGCGGTGCAGGAGGACAGCAGCGGCTACCCCGACTGTCGCGAGGAGTACTACGACGCCTTCAACCGCTTGCTGCGGGTCGGCACGCGCCCGGAGACCCGCATGGAAGTCCTCACGCCGCTCATCCATCGGAGCAAGGAGCAGATCGTCCGGGAAGGACTGCGTCTTGGCGCGCCTTTCCATCTCACCTGGTCGTGCTACATCGACGAGGAGGCGGCCTGCGGTCGCTGCGAGTCCTGCCTGCTGCGGCTGAAGGGGTTCCGTGCGGCGGGGGTCGCCGACCCGATTCCGTACCGGGCGACATGAGGACCGATCAGTTCGACTATCGTCTGCCGGCCGGGCGTGTCGCGCAGGAGCCCTGCGCGAGGCGGGACGGCTCACGCCTGATGGTCCTCGACCGGCGGGGCGGGGGAGCCACCGACACGACCTTCGCCGCCATCGGCCGGCACCTGCGCCCGGGGGATCTGCTCGTCCTGAACGACACGCGGGTGATCCCGGCGCGCCTGCGGGCCCGAAAACCGACGGGCGGCCTCGTCGAGTTTCTGCTCGTGACCCGCGAGGGTGCCGAGGCGGACGGGACGTGGCGCTGCCTGGCGTCGACCGCGCGCGGAATGAGGCCGGGAGTCCGCCTGGGCGTGGCGCCGGGCCTCGACATCGAGTTTCTGGGCGAGACCGGGGACGGGCGCGTCCGCGCGCGCCTGCACGCGGAGGATGGGAACCCGGACGAGGCGCTGCGGCGGCACGGCCGAGTGCCTTTGCCGCCGTACATCCATCGCGAGGATCGGGACGACCGCGACGTCATCGATCGCGAGCGCTACCAGACGGTGTACGCGCGCCGGGACGGGGCGATCGCGGCGCCGACGGCGGGGCTCCATTTCACGGAAGAGCTGCTCGCGGGGCTGCGCGCCGGCGGGATCGAGACCGCCGCGCTGACGCTCCACGTGGGCCCCGCGACGTTCCAGCCGGTCCGCGCGCCCCGCGTCGAGGATCACCGCCTCGAGGCCGAGGCGTTCCGACTGCCCGACGAGACCGCGGCGGCGATCGCGGCCTGCCGGGCGCGCGGCGGTCGCGTCGTGGCCGTCGGCACGACGGTGGTGCGCGTTCTCGAGGAGCGCGCGCGGAACGACGGACAGGTCGAACCGGGCGAGGGGTGGTGCGGGACCATCATCATGCCGGGGCACCGCTTTCGCTCCGTCGACGCGCTGCTGACCAATTTCCACCTGCCGCGCACCTCCCTGCTCGTCCTGGTCGCCGCCTTTGCCGGGCGGGAGCGTGTCCTGGCCGCCTACGAACAGGCGATCGCCCTCGGCTTCCGCTTCTACTCCTACGGCGACGCGATGCTGATCCTGTGAGCGGCCCGTTCTCGTTCCGCGTCCTGGAGCGCGACCCCGCGACCGCGGCGCGACGCGGCCGGATCACGACCGCCCACGGTTCCATCGAGACGCCCGCCTTCATGCCGGTCGGGACCGCGGGCACGGTGAAGGGCATGACTCCCGAGGAGCTCGAATCGCTCGATTTCGAGATGCTCCTCGCCAACACCTACCACCTCGCCCTGCGACCCGGCGAAGAGGTGGTGCGCCGCCTCGGCGGCCTGCACCGTTTCATGGGCTGGGGGCGCGCCCTTCTGACCGACAGCGGCGGATTCCAGGTGCTCAGTCTGGCGGCCCTGCGGACCGTCACCGACGACGGGGTGACCTTCCGCTCGCACCTCGACGGATCGCTCCTGTCCATGACGCCGGAGCGCAGCATGCAGATCCAGTCGTCCCTGGGAGCGGACATCGTCATGGCCTTCGACGACTGCCCCGCCCTGCCGTCGCCCCGCCCGCGCATCGTCGAGGCGGTCCGCCGGACGTCGCTGTGGGCGCGGCGCAGCCGTGCGGCCCTCGCGGGGTCCGGGCAGGCCTTGTTCGGGATCGTCCAGGGCGGTGACGACCCGGAGCTGCGCGAGACCAGCGCGCGTGAGATCACCGACATCGGGTTCGACGGATACGCCATCGGTGGCGTCTCCGTCGGGGAATCGGCCGAACGCAGCCGCGCCGTCGTCGCGCGGACCGCTCCGCTTCTGCCGCAGGAGCGCCCGCGCTACCTGATGGGGATGGGGACGCCCGCCGACCTGGTCGAGATGGTGGCGCTCGGCTGCGACCTGTTCGACTGCGTCCTGCCGACCCGCAACGCCCGCAACGGGACCCTGTTCACCCCCGAGGGGCGCCTGTCGATCAAGAGGAAGGAGTTCGCCGACGACCCGCGGCCGATCGATCCCGGCTGTGCTTGCCCCGTCTGCGGGCGTTTCTCGCGCGCCTACCTCAGGCATCTCTACCTGGCCGGCGAGATCCTGTCGATGCGGCTGAACACGCTGCACAACCTGCATCACTATGCCGCGCTGATGCGGAGGGCGCGCGCCGCGATCGACGCGGGGCGCTACGCCGATTTTCTGTCGGCGTTCCGTTCCCGCTGGACCGACGCGCGCCCATCGCCCGGCGACCTGGTCGACGGCCCGATCGCCGAGGGCGCGGAGGCCCTGCGTGGCGGCAGGGCTCGGCGCACGTTTGCGGGGGAGAGGAGCGAATGATACCATCGCGGTCCATGTCCGGCGCTTCGTCGCGACGAAGAGTCGCCCGCCGTTCTCCCCTTGGCCGCGTGGTTCCGGTTCTCGCTCTGGCGCTCGTCTGCGGCGCGTGCTCGAAGGAGAGTCTGGCGCGGCGCACCGCCGGACAGGGCATGGTCCTCTACAACGAGGGGAAGTATGCCGAGGCCCTGCCGATCCTCCAGAAAGCGAGCGAAGGAGGACTCCAGGACGGGGTTCTCCTCTATCAGCTGGGCTACTGCCGCGATGTCGTGGAACAGAAGCCGGACGCCCGCCGGGAGCTCTGGAAGCAGGCCGAGCCCGTGCTGATCCAGGAGGTGTCGCGCCCGGGCGGCGCGACCCTCGAGAGGCTGTATTACCTGACCGTCATCAGCTCCGACCAGGGGGCGTACGACCGCATGGCGCAGCACGCGCGACAGGCGGTGGAGCAGTTCGAGAAGGGACCCGACCCGAACGCGCTGAGCGGCGAGGACTGGTTCCGGCTCGGGCGACTGCACGACTTCCTGCAGGAGGCGTCGGAGGCCGAGGCCGCCTACCGGCGATCGGCGTCGGTCTTCTCGAAAGCCAAGGAGGGAAACGCATCGTATCGCTCCCTGGCGCTCGCCAAGGTCGGGGACTTCGACATGAGCGCCGGTCACTATCCCACCGCCGCCGAGGAGTTCGACGAGGCGCTGCGGGCGCTCCCGTCCAACCCGCAGGTGCGGCCGTTCACGCACGCCCTGGCGCTCCTGGCCGTCCACCGCTTCGACGACGCCATCGCGCGCTTTGGAGCGGACCGCGGAGAGACCGCCGACGAGTCCCAGTACGGCGCCGACCTGGCGCGCAAGATGAAGGAGGTCGCACCGCTGGAGGCCAAGGATGTCGACGGCATGGCCTTCGCCGGCATTTCGGTCGAGGTCCTTCCTGCGCGCGTGACGGATGCCGCCAAGGCCTACCGGGCGGCGCGCGAGAAGAACAAGTACCGTCCGGGCGACCCGCTGCCGGCGGAAGTCGCGCTGTACCAGAAACGTTTCGTCACGCTGCTGGGCGAGTACTTCGTCCGGACGAAGTCGCTCCAGGAGTTCTGCCTGAAGGAGCACATCGCCGACCTGGTGCGGCGGTGAGCGGCGTGCCGCGCGCTTGGTGAGCCGCCCGGTTCCCGAGGGGCCGGTCGCCCTGCTGGGCGACGCCCACCTGCGCGAGGAGGACACCGAGGTCGGCGCCTTCATCGGCTTTCTGGACTCCCTGCCCTCCGACATCCGGACGCTCGCCATCCTCGGGGACCTGTTCTCGGTCTGGATCGGCGCGCCCGTCCTGCAGCGCCCGCATCACCGGGCGGTCGCGGATGCGTTGCGCCGCTTCCGCGAACGCGGGCGCGTCCTGCTGTACGTCGAGGGGAATCACGACTTCTTCCTGGAGAGACTCGCGGGCGGCCGGCTCTTCGACCGATGCGTGCCGGAGTCAATCGATCTGGGGCTGGCCGGCTGGCGTGCGCATCTCGCGCACGGCGATCTGGTCAACGCGCGCGACCGCCAGTACCGCGCCTGGCGGACCCTCTCCAAGAGCCGGCTGTTCTTCTCGGCCTTCAGCCTGCTGCCGGCAGGCGTCCGCCTGTCGATCGCCGATCGCCTGGAGAAGAATCTGGCGGCGACCAATCGGAAGTTCAAGAGCAGTTTCCCGCTGGCCGAGTGCGAGGCCTACGCGCGTCGCCGCATCGCCGACGGGGCGGACCTTCTGGTGTTCGGCCACTTTCACGAGGAACGGCGGCTCGACTACCAGGTCCGGGAGCGGAGGGGAACGGTGTTCGTGCTGCCCGCCTGGCGGGCCGGTCATCGCTACCTGAGGATCGACCCGGGAGCCGAGCCGGTCTTCGTCACGGCCTGAACCCTTTGCTCGAACGACGCCAGGACCCGGCGGGTGATCGGGCCGGGCCGACCATGCCGGATCGGCCATCCGTCGCAGCGGCGTATCGGGAGGACCCCCTTGAGGGTGCTGGTCAGGAAGGCCTCGTCGGCGTGACGCAGATCGTCCGCCTGGAGCGTCTCCTCGGAGGTCTCGATGCCGTCGCTCCTCGCCAGATCGAGCACCAGACCGCGGGTGATCCCCTCCAGGAGCCCTTCGGACAGGGGTGGCGTGAGCAGCCGGTTGGCGCGCACCAGGAAGAGATTGCTCGACGCTCCCTCGGCGAGACGCTCGCGGTCGTTCAGCAGGATCGGCTCGTAGGCCGCCAGGCCGTGAGCCTCCCGCCAGGCGAGGAAGTTATTGAGCAGGTTGCTCGATTTGATGGCGGGGTCGAGAGCGCTCCGGGCGTTGCGCGTCACCCGCACGATCGCGACATCCACGCCTTCCCGGAGCCAGGTCTCGGGGATGACGGGGCAGGGGCGGACGTAGACCACGACCGTGGGCGGACCGCACCCTTCCGGGTCGTAGCCGATGGGGCCGGCGCCGCGCGACAGCACGACGCGCACGGCCGCCTCGGGGAGGGACGCGTCGGAGAGCGTGCGCTCGACCTCGCGATCGATCTCCACGGTGGCCAGGTCGTAGGGGATCCCCAGCTGCGTGGCGGAGCGCCGCAGGCGGTCGAGATGCTCGCGCAGCAGAAAGGGGCGGCCGCCGTACGTCCGGAGCGTCTCGTAGACGCTGTCGCCGTACAGGAAACCGCGATCGATCGGCGAGATGGTCGCGGTCTCCGGCGGGCTCAGGATCCCGTTGACGTTGATGCGCTCGGGCACGGTGGTATCATAACGTCACTCCTCATGGCCCAGGACCCGAAGCTCCCATGAGCGCAGAATCCGCGACGCGCGAGGCGCGTGTCGTCCAGAAGCGCCAGCTCCAGAACGTGATCGCGCTGTCCGCCGCGATCCTCGTGATCGAGGCGGTCGGCGGGCTGCTGTCGGGCAGTCTCGCGCTGCTGTCGGACGCCGGGCACGTCCTGACCGACGTCCTGGCTCTGGTGCTCAGCCTGATGGCGGTGCGTTTCTCCTCGCTGCCCGCGACGCCGGAAAAGAGCTACGGCTACCACCGGATCGAGATCCTGACCGCGCTGCTGAACGGCGCCCTTCTCATCTTGATCTCCGCCGGCATCGTGTACAAGGCTTTCGGGCGTTTTTTCGAGCCCGTGCCGATCCATAGCGGCGTCATGATGGGCGTGGCGTGCGTCGGGCTGGTCGCCAACCTCGCGGGTGTCGCTCTGCTCTCCGGCGCGCCCCAGAGCCTGAACCTGAAGGGAGCGCGCATGCATGTCGTCAGCGACGCTTACTCTTCGGTCGGCGTGCTCGCTGCGGGATTCATCATCGCGCTGACCGGATGGCCATGGCTCGATCCCCTGGTCGGCGGGGCGATCGCGCTCGTGATCGCCGTCGGCGCGCTGCGTCTCGTGCGCGAGGCGGTGGACGTCCTGCTGGAGGCGACGCCGGTCGGCATCGATCTGGACGATGTGAGCCGGGCCATCGCGACGGTCCCCGGGGTCGTCGAGGTCCACGATCTGCACGTCTGGAGCATCACGACCGGTCTGGCGGCGCTCAGCGGGCACGTGCGTCTCGAGGGCCTGGAGGGCCGCAGCAGCGACGAGATGCTCAACCGCATCAAGCAGACGGTGCGCGACCGTTTCGGCATCGTCCACACCACGATCCAGATCGAATCGCTCGGCTATCACGAGCTGGGTGACGTGCACTGAAGGTGGCGGAGGGATCCTAGGGTCGATCGTGCGGCGGACCGAACAGGCAATCGTACCCGCGGTCGCAGGGCACTCCGGTCTTCAGGCCGAAGCGGTTACCGGCGTTGAGACCGAGTCCTCCGAACAGGGAGGGCGACGACGTGTCGGTCCCGTACCCCAGAAAATACAAGTGGTCCGGATACTTGTAAGGACCGACGAGACCGCCGTAGCCCAGAACGGGATAGTAGGATGAGGGGCCCGGCGCGCTCGCCGGTGGAGGGTTGACGTTGACGATCACGGTGGTGCCACCGCTTTCCTGCGTGGCGACCTCGACTCCCTGATCCACCGGCCCCTCGCCATCACCCCGGTTCACGAGGACGCGGACCCTTCCGCCGTCGGGTTGTTTCGGCACAGTCGTGTCCTCGGCGCTTTGTCCGGAAGGCGCCGCGCGCCTGCACGACTCTTCTCCGATCCAAGACGCGGCGGAGCCCGCGGGCGCCGTCTCGACCGCGCCTGCGTCCCGCGATCCGGCGAGAACGTTCCCTTCATCGTCCAGATTGGTCAGGACGATCACGGGAGCGCCGCGTCGATCGACCGTGCGATAGATGACGAGCTCGCTCGAATGATAGAGAACCTGGTCGGCGGGCGGCGCGGCCGACGAATCGCAGCGGCAGGGCACGGTCCCGGTGATCGACCAGACAGCCGCGGTCACGGCGCCGATTGTCGCCCATCGTCTAGCCCGACACTCCGAAGAGAATCGCATGACGACATTGTAGCACCGGACGAGCGTCGAAGCCGGTGTGCTATCCTGCGCCGGCTGCCACAGCGGAGCGGACGAGCGTGCGGAACGAGGTGCGAGCTCCTCGGCGCGGTGAAGTCAGGGGAAGGCTGGTCCTGGAGGACGGCGCCGTCTTTCCCGGTGTCTCCTTCGGCGCACATCAGCCCGCGGCCGGCGAGGTGGTGTTCACCACCGGCATGGTCGGCTATCCCGAAGCGCTCACCGATCCTTCCTACCGGGGGCAGATTCTGGCCTTCACCTATCCGTCGCTGGGGAACTATGGAGTGCCGTTCCAGGAGCCGCCCAGAGCGGCGGGCCGTGGCGCGTCGGGGGCGCCTACCCAGCGCCCCTTCGAGTCGGACCGCATCCATCTCGCCGGCGTCGTCTGCGCCTCGTACTCGCGGATGTACTCCCACCGCACGGCCGCCGGGAGCCTGGGGGAGTGGCTGGCTTCGCGTGGGGTCCCCGGGCTGACCGGGATCGACACGCGCGCCCTGACGAAGAGGATTCGCGTCCACGGCGCTCTCCTCGGGCGCATCGAGATCGAACGCCGGCCCGTCCCCGAGTTCGTCGACCCGAACCAGCGGAACCTGGTCGACGAGGTGTCGGCCCGAGGCATTGCTCGCTACGGCGGCAAGGGCGTCCCGGTCGTGCTGATCGACTGCGGGCGGAAAGACAACCAGGTGCGGTTTCTCGTCAGGATGGGCGCGCAGGTGACTGTCGTGCCGTGGGACCACGATCTGCGCGGGCTGGCGCGCCAGTGCGCGGGGGTCGTCATCAGCAACGGGCCCGGCGATCCCCGGCTCGCGTCGCGTGCCGTCGAGACCGCCCGTTTTCTGATGCGCCGGCGCGTGCCGATCCTAGGGATCTGCCTCGGACACCAGATCCTGGCGCTGGCCGCCGGGGCGCGCACCTACAAGATGAAGTTCGGACATCGGGCCCACAATCAGCCGTGCGTCGACACCACCAGCGGGCGCTGCTACCAGACGAGCCAGAATCACGGCTACGCCGTGGACGGGGCGAGCCTGCCGCGCGGCTGGTCCGCCTGGTTCACCAACGCCAACGACGGAACGAACGAGGGCATCCGACACCAGACCGGCCCATGGCGCTCGGTGCAGTTCCACCCCGAGGCGGCACCCGGACCCACGGGGACAGAGTGGATCCTGGAGGAGTTCCTGGGGGCGATCGGATGACGGGGGGAAGGCGCCCGCGCAGGACCCGCGGAGCCCGGCGGAGCCGGCGTTCGCACGGCCCAATGCGGATCCTCGTCCTGGGCTCCGGGGCGCTCAAGATCGGCGAAGCGGGGGAGTTCGACTATTCCGGATCCCAGGCGATCAAGGCCCTGAAGGAGGAGGGTGTCGAAGTGTGGCTGATCAATCCGAACATCGCCACGATCCAGACCTCACCCGGGCTCGCGGATCGCATCTTCCTGCTGCCGGTGACCCCGCGTTTCGTGACCCAGGTGATCCGGCTCGGGAGGCCCGACGGCATCCTGTTGTCGTTCGGCGGACAGACGGCGCTGAACTGCGGGCTGGCGCTGCACCGGCAGGGTGTCCTGCGCCGGCATGGCGTCCGGGTTCTCGGCACGCCGATCGCCGCCGTCGAGGCGACCGAGGACCGGGAGCTGTTCGCGCGCCGCCTGAGGGCCATCAAGGTCCGGGTGCCGCGCAGCGGGGCGGCGCACGACGTCTCCGGGGCGCTCCGTCAGGCCGAGCGCATCGGCTATCCGGTCATGATGCGGACCGCATTCACTCTCGGGGGTCGCGGCTCGGGCATCGCCCGGAACGAGGCGGAGCTGCGCCGCATGGCGACCGAGGCCTTCACCACCTCGCCCCAGGTGCTCATCGAGGAGGACCTGACGGGCTGGAAGGAGATCGAGTACGAGGTGGTGCGCGACTCCGCGGACAACTGCATCACCGTGTGCAACATGGAGAACGTCGACCCGCTCGGCGTCCACACGGGCGAGTCGATCGTGGTCGCCCCTTCCCAGACGCTCACCGACGAGGAGTACTTTCTCCTCCGGGCGCTTTCCTTCAAGGTCATCCGACACTTCGGGATCGTCGGGGAGTGCAACATCCAGTTCGCCCTCGATCCGCGCTCGGACGACTACCGCGTCATCGAGGTGAACGCCCGTCTGTCGCGCTCCTCGGCCCTGGCCAGCAAGGCGACCGGCTACCCGCTCGCCCGTATCGCCGCCAAGCTGGCGCTGGGTCATCGGCTGCCGGACTTGAAGAACTCGATGAACGACACGACGACCGCCTGCTTCGAGCCGGCTCTCGATTACCTCGTGGTGAAGATGCCCAAGTGGGACCTCGAGAAGTTCCGCGGGGCCTCGCACTTCATCGGCAGCGAGATGAAATCGGTCGGCGAGGTGATGGCGGTCGGCCGCAGCTTCGAGGAGGCGCTGCAGAAAGGCTGCCGAATGCTGGGGGACGGGGTGCGCGGTCTGGTCGGGAACGATTTCAACATCCGCCAGTCGCTGCAGGACGTCTCGCGGCCGACGCCGCGGCGGGTGTTCGCACTGGCCCAGGCGCTGGCCGTCGGAGGGACGGTCGCCGAGCTGTCCGGTCGAACCGGGATCGACCCCTGGTTCCTCGAGAAGATGAATCGCATCTGCGCCGTGCGCGAGCGTGTCCTCGCCGCCCGACGATCATCGGGCGGGCGGCTTCCCATCGACCTGCTGCGCGAGGCCAAGGAGGCGGGATTCTCCGACGAGCAGATCGCCCACGACGCTGGTGGCAGCGCCGAGGACGTGGCGCGCCGCCGCAGGGCCGAGGGCCTCGTACCGGTGGTGAAGCAGATCGACACCCTGGCCGCGGAGTGGCCGGTGCGGACGAACTACCTGTACCTGACGTACCACGGCACGGAGGACGACCTGATGCCCGGCGAGTCGGAACGCAAGGTGCTGGTCCTCGGCTCGGGTGCCTACCGCATCGGCTCCTCCGTCGAGTTCGACTGGTGCTGCGTGTCCGCCACGGCGGCGCTGCGCCGGCTCGGATACTCGCCCGTCGTGATCAATTGCAACCCGGAGACGGTATCGACCGATTACGACACGGGCCACACGCTCTACTTCGAGGAGCTGACCTTCGAGCGTCTGCACGACGTCTGGACGAAGGAGAGGCCGCTCGGCATCCTGCTCGCCTTCGGGGGACAGATTCCGAACAATCACGCCCTGGCGTGCGCCGCCGCCGGCATCCCGGTGTTCGGAACGCAGCCGCGCGACATCGATCGGGCGGAGGATCGCCACAAGTTCTCCAGCCTTCTCGATCGCCTGGGCGTGCCGCAGCCCGAATGGGCCGAGGTGACGTCGCGACGCGAAGCGGCGCGGTTCGCGCGACGCGTCGGCTACCCGGTGCTCGTCAGACCATCCTATGTCCTTTCCGGCGCCGCCATGCGGATCGCCTCCGACGCGACCGCCCTGGCCGCCGCGCTCGAGGGCGCGGCGGAGGTGTCGCGGAAACATCCGGTCGTGATCTCGAAATTCATCGAGGGGGCCAAGGAGCTGGAGGCGGACGCGGTGGCCCTGCGCGGCCGAATGCTCGCGGTGGCGGTGACCGAGCACGTCGAGAACGCCGGGGTGCATTCGGGCGACGCCACGGTGGTCCTGCCGCCGCAGAAGATCTATCTGGAGACCGTGCGGCGGGTCCGCGGGATCACCGCCCAGCTGGCACGGGCGCTAAGCATCAGCGGGCCGTTCAACGTGCAGTTCCTGGCGGTCGACAACGAAGTCATGGTCATCGAGTGCAACCTGCGCGCCTCGCGATCCTTCCCGTTCATCTCGAAGGTCTGCGGCGTCGATTTCGTGGACCTGGCGACGCGCGCCATGATGGGGGCCGAGGTCCGCCCGGTTCCTGCCTCGCTGCTCGACCTCGACTACGTCGCAGTCAAGGCGCCGCAATTCTCCTTCTCGCGGATCAAGGGGGCCGACCCGGCGCTGCGCGTCGAGATGGCGTCGACGGGGGAAGTCGCCTGCCTCGGAGAGGATCTCCCCGAGGCGTTCCTCAAAGCGATCCTGGCCGCGGGCTTCAGGCTGCCGGAGCGTCGTCAGGCTCTTCTCACGATCGGATCGCTGCGCGACAAGGCGAGATTCCTGCCGTCGGCGCGCGCCCTGCACGACATGGGCTTCACGCTCTATGCCACGCGCCACACCTCGCGCTTCCTCGAGGACAACCTCGTCCCCAACATCCGCCTCTACAAGATCCACGAGCGGCGCAAGCCGTCACTGCTCGATTACATCACCCCGGACCGCCTCGATCTGATCATCAACGTGCCGGCCGGGTACGATCGGCAGGAGCTCACGGATGGATACATCATCCGCCGGCGGGCGACCGACGTGGGAATCCCCTTGATCACGAATATCCAGCTGGCGGAGCTGTTCGTGAAATCGATCGCGATCAAGGGTTGGGACGATCTGAAGGCCGAGCCGTACGATCGCTACGTGGGCGCAGTCTCCGCGGTCGAGCGCGCGGGCCCGGCGATCCTGGGTGGCATGCCGATCCGGTCGAAGGGTCGTTCGATCGTCCGTCGCGAGGGCAGCGACGCTCCGGCCGGGAGCGAAGCCGATGACGCGGGAACCGAAGGGAAACCGCGGCGTCAGGCGACGCCCCGGTCCCCCCGTCAGGCCGTCTTCGCCTGACCCTCGACCAGATCGATGACGCCCCGCTCGCGCAGCTTCTTGAAGGCGCGCAGCGCGTCCACTTCGCGCAGCGGGCTGATGCTGATGATCGAGCGCAGATCCCAGGAGCCGTTGACGCGGCTCACGAGGAAGCCCTCCGCGGGGCTCAGATCCAGGCTCGTCAGGGCCTCGAGAGGCTTCTTCAGGACCGGGATCTTCTTGGGCGGCAGGTAGTGCCTGTAGGCCTTGTCGATGAAATGCTCTTCCGCCACCTGGAGGAGGGCGTTCATCTCCGGATTCTTCCCCGCGCTCCGCCGCGCCTTCTCCAGGATCGTCAGGGCTCCTTCCGAGTCGCCGCTCTTGATCAGCTCCTTGGCCGCCTCCATCAGCGCCTGCGGACTGTCCGCCGGGGGGCGCGCCGCCACCGGGGTGTCGCCGCGGGTGACTTCGAGGTAGCCCTTTTGCACCATGACATAGAGAACCTGACACACGTTGTATTCGGACGCATGTGCCTCGAGGATGATGTCCGCGAGCGTGCGGCGTCCGTCCACCAGGTCGTACATTCTCTTGGGGAAAGTCCTGGAAGCGATGTCGCGGGGCAGGGCGCTGGCCGTGCGTCGCAGCAGGACGCCATTGTGAGGGAGGACCTGGCGGATCCGCTTCGACGTGTCGTAACGTCGCAATCCCTCCATCAGGACATCCTCGACCCGGATGGAAATCAGGACCTGGTCGCCCGGGGGCAGCTCGTTCTCGTGGAATTCGAACTCGGCCTCCGTCCACAGGAAAAGGGAATAGATCGTCTCTTCCGCCTTCATCCGCAGGATCTCGCCGACCTTTGCCTCGGACACGAGGCCTTTCTTGACCAGGATGCGTCCGAGCATCACCTTGGTCTGCGCCTGCAGGTCGAACGCGTCCTTGAGCTGCTGCTCGGTGATGATCCCCTCGCTCAGCATGAACTGGCCCAGGTATTCGCGCGTGTCGTTGCTGGAGGAGCCGATGATCGCGCCGTCCTTGAAATGGATTTTCTTGCGGAGAGGGTTGTTATGGAGCGAGAGGATGCCGGTCTTCTTCCCCCCTCCGGCCCATTGCAGAAGGTCGGGGAGGGACATCGTCTTGAGATTGCCGGTCAGCCCCGTGCCGGGCATCGGTCCTCGCTGGGTACGCCCCGGAGTGTTTGACGAAACGAACCTTCTGCCCCGCCGAAGTGTCATACTTCTGACGGCCCGCCGGCGGGAGCCCCGGAGACCCTCGTGAATATATGGACCGGTCTCGGCGGATTCAACCGCAGCGATCGACGACACCGATCGCCTCGCCGTGGCGGCAGGACAGCCGGCGCGCCCTCGCGTTTCTGAAGCATACGCGTCATGAGACACCCGAACGAGGGCGCGAGATCATGGTAAGAGGCGACCCGTCTTCCGATCGCCGGCGGCTTCTCGAGACGTATCGTGATCCCCTGTTCGTAAGGAGGCATGACCCCGACAGACGGGGCAACAGGTATCTCACCGACAGAAGGTGGCGCGTCATCCGCGCGGCCCTCGGCCGCCTGGCGGTGGGGAGGGGTGGTGGTCGGTATCTCGAAATCGGATGCGGGGACGGAACCGGGCTCGACCAGGTGGCGAGCGCCGGCCTCGGCTTCGCGGAAATCGTCGGCGTCGACATCCTGATGGAGCGCAGCGACCGGGCCTCCGCGCGCCGACCCGACGTCCACGTGATCTGCGCCGATGCGACCTGTCTTCCGTTCTCTTCAGGATCGTTCGACTATCTGGTCCAGTGCATGCTCCTGACCTCGGTCCTCTCGAGCCGGTCCCGGGTGCAGGTGGCTCGCGAGATCGTGCGGGTGATCCGCCCGGGCGGACACTTTCTCTCCCTCGACCTGCGGTATCCGGCTCTGCCGCGCCGGGGGCGAATCGGTCTGGGACTGGGCCGTCTGAGGCGCCTCTTCTCCGGAATGTCCCTGGTGACTTCGGACACGCACGTGATCCTGCCTCCGCTGGCCAGACTGCTCGCGGGCAGGGCGCCTATCTGCGATCGGCTGGCTGCCATCGCCGTGCTGCGGGCCTACAGGCTTGCGGTCTTCGTCCGGCCTGACGTCGATCACCCTCTCAGAGACGGCGAGGCGCGCAGCGGTTCTTGAGGTGCGCCAGGGCGTGCACGACGACAGCGGGCGCGAGCGAGACCGCCATCAGCCCGAGCCACTCCCATCCGCGCAGGAGGCCTCGATAGTGCCACAGGAGACGGCGCGTCGCGCGGCCGTGGCCGGAGACCAGGACGCCCCGCGCCGCTCGCAGCATGCTCCGGCGTCCGTAACGCCGCGCCGCGATGGCCATCGCCGGCCGCGCGGCCTGCCGGCAGGTGGCCTCCACCTTCGCGAGCGCGGCGGCCATGCTGGGGATCATCCTCGCGGCCTGATTCGTCATGTTGCCGGTGTGCCGCCGGAGACGGACGAGCGCCTGATCGATGTAGCCGATCGGCCGGCGCACGTAGAGGCGGCTGAAGTATTCGAAGTCTTCGGCACCCCAGAGCGCCTCGTCGAAGTATCCAGCCTCGTCCAGCACCTCGCGCCGGGCGCAGAGACCGGAGGGAGCGATGGAATAGCCGGGGAGAAGGATCTGACCGAGGGGATCGTCGAGGATGACCTCCTCGGCTCCGAAGATCCCCCGAGGGATGAAGGGAGGACCGGCGCCACGGCCGGTGAAGTAGCGCAGGTTGGCGAGGACGAACGCCAGGTCGGGTCGACGCTCGTGGAACCGCACGGCGCGCTCCACCAGCTGCGGCTCGAGAAGGTCGTCCGCGTCGAGCAACACGATCCATCGTCCACGCGCCGCTCGCAGTCCGCGATTGCGGGTCGCCGCCAGACCGCCGTGCACCACCCGCAGGAGTCGCACCGGAGCGCTGAACGTCTCGACCCGGGCCGTGGTGTCGTCCTCCGAGCCGTCATCGACGACGAGGACTTCCAGGTCCCGGAACGTCTGGTCCAGGGCGCTTCGGATCGAATCGGAAATGAACTGGGCGGCGTTGTAGGCGGGAATGAGCACCGTGACAGCGGGAGCGGTCGCGGCGACGGAGCCCCAGGACGGAGGCGTCACGGGAACTCTCCGCCGGCCAGGCGGTCGCGCGAGCGACCACCGCTCGCCAACCCGCGCAGCGTGCCGATGACCAGCGCGCGGTCGGCCGCCCGAGGCACGAGCAGCTCCGATGCGGTGGTTCCCGTGAGACGGCGATAGAAGCGAATCGCAACGACGGTGCTGAGCGCGTAAGCGATGGTGCTCGCGATCGCGGCGCCGCTTGCCCCGTACGGCGGGATCAGCAGGACGTCGAGGACCACCGTGGCGGAGAGGGAGATCCAGGAGACCATGCTGACCACTCCGGGACGGTTCCGAGCGCCGAAGTCGGCGCTCAGTATCTTGGCCACGGACAGCGCGACGACGCCCGGGAGCAGGAGAAGGAGCGGGCGCAGTGACGGCCCGAACGGCGCGCCGTACAGCAGTGTCAGGAGGGGGCTGCCGCCGCCGGCCAAAACCAACGCTCCGAGAAGCGACAGTGGGAACGCCACCCGCGACACGACGCGCGTCGTCTCGCTCGTCCCCCCCCGGGAGCTCGCGAGACGGGGCATCATGACCACCGAAATGCAGGTCGACAGAATCCATACGGTCTCGGCGAGGCTGACGGCGGCCGAATACAGGCCCAGCGAGGCAGCCCCGGCGAGCCCGTTGACGAACAGCATGTCCAGGCGATAGTTCAGAAGCTCCGCCAGCCAGCCAATATGGGCCCGCAGGCCGTAATGCAGAGCGAGACGCGGGTACGTCGGGTCGAAGGTCAATCGGCGGCCGATGGAAGGCCATCCGAGAACGAATCCTCCCAGGACGCTGCAGTACGAGGCTCCGACGAACAGCGCGCAGAACAGGCGGACGTCCCCGCCCGCGATCAACCCACCCGCGGCGAGCAGGACGAGGATCGAGCCGCGCTCGATCAGGTTCAGGATGTTGTAGAGACCGTAATTCTGAAGACCCAGCAACGTGTGGCGCAGCATCGAAAGAGCGAGAGCGGGCGGAATGCTCCAGGCCGCGAGGGCGACGTAGGACGAGGTGCGAGAATCCCAGGCGCCGGAGAAGTACAGGAGCTCGAACAGCAGCGTCGAGGCCAGGCCCAGGGGAAGGAGCATCGCGAGCGAGGTTCCGAGCGCTGTGGCGGCGTCCCGCTCGCGCCGCGCGACATAGAAGGCGTTCGCGGGTCCGACGCCCAGGGTGAGTACGTTGACCGCGAGCGTGGGCACGAGCAGCGCCATGACGTACACGCCCTTCCCTTCGGGACCCAGAAGACGCGCCGTCAGAATCCCGGTGAGAAGGAGAATCGCATTCCCAAGGACCGTGGTTCCGATGTTCCCCAGGATGGCACGGGCGAGGCTCACGTTCACGAAAACGCGGAGTGACCCGTCAGGGCCTCGCCGAGAATGAGGGTGTGGATGTCGTGGGTTCCTTCGTAGGTGTAAACCGCCTCCAGGTTACAGAAGTGGCGGCCCACCTGATACTCATCCGTGATGCCGTTGGCCCCCAGGATGTCCCGGGCCAGGCGGGCGCACTCGCGCGCCATCCAGACGTTGTTTCTCTTGCCCATCGAGATCTGCGCCGGCGTGGCTTTGCCCTCGTCCTTCATCCTTCCAAGACGCAGCGCGAGGAGCTGTGCCTTGGTGATCTCGCTGGCCATCCAGACGAGCTTTTCCTGCTGCAGCTGGAAGGCCGCGATCGGTTTCTGGAACACGACGCGGGAGCCGGCGTAGGACAGGGCCTCGTCGAAGACCGCCAGGGCCGAGCCGATCCCGCCCCACGCGATCCCATAGCGGGCCTGATTGAGACACATCAATGCACATTTCAGCCCCGAAGCCTTCGGCAGGAGACTCGCCGAGGAGACCGCGCAATCCTGAAGAGTGATCTCCGAGGTAACCGAGGCGCGCAGGGAGAACTTGCCAGCGTGATCGCGGGTGGTGAATCCGGGGGTCCCGCGCTCCACAAGGAATCCGCGGATGATCCCGTCCTCGCACCTGGCCCAGATCAGGGCGACGTCGGCGATCGAGCCCGAGGTGATCCAGGCCTTGGAGCCGTTCAGGACGTAATGATCGCCCCGGCGGCTCGCGCGCGTGCGCATGGAGCCGGGGTCGCTGCCGGCGTCGGCCTCCGTCAGACCGAAACAGCCGATGATCTCGCCACGCGCCATCGCCGGCAGCCAGCGCTCCTTCTGCGCGTCCGAGCCAAACGTCAGGATCGGGTACATGCAGAGGGCCCCCTGGACCGAGACGAAGGATCGGAGCCCGCTGTCACCGCGCTCCAGCTCCTGCATGACGAGACCGTACGCGACATGGTTCAGCCCGGCGCACCCGAATCCGTGGAGATTGGCGCCCAGGAGTCCCAGACGCGCCATCTCGGCCACCAGATCGCTCGGAAAGCTGCCCTCCCGGAAATGACGCTCGATGATCGGCAGGACGCGGTCATCGACAAAACGTCGGACCATGTCGCGCGTCAGACGCTCCTCCTCGTTCAGCAGGGCGTCGACGCTCAGGAAATCGAGAGCCTGGAAGGGTCGCGTCATTTCAGGAAGTCGGCGCTTCGAGAAGGAGGGCGATCCCTTGCCCCCCGCTGATGCAGAGGGTGGACAGCCCCCGCCGCGCGCGCCGCCGCCGCATCTCGTGGAGGAGGGTCACGGTGATGCGGGCGCCGGTGGCGCCGATCGGATGACCGAGGGCGATGGCGCCGCCGTTCACGTTGAGCCGCGCACGGTCGAATCCGAGCTCGCGGTCGCAGGCCAGGACCTGCGCCGCAAAGGCCTCGTTCAGCTCGATCAAGTCGATCTCGTCCAGCCGGAGACGCGTGCGCTCGAGGAGCCGGCGAATCGCGGGCACGGGTCCAAGGCCCATCACGGCAGGGTCGACTCCGGATGAGGTCGCCGCCACGATACGGGCCTGGGGTTGGATCGCGAGTCGCCGCGCGGCCGCCCCGGAAAGGACGATCATGGCGGCGGCTCCGTCCACCAGCCCGCTCGACGATCCGGCGTGAACCGTTCCATCCTTCTTGAAGACGGGGGGAAGCTTCGCGAGCGATTCGGGTGTGACCCCATCGCGTGGGTGCTCGTCCTCGGCCACGAGAACGGGCCCCTTGGGTCCGGGGATCTCCACGGGAACGATTTCGTCCTGGAACGCCCCGGCTTTGCGCGCGCGCTCGCAGCGCTGCTGGGACTCGGCCGCGAAGGCGTCCTGCTCGGCGCGGCTGATGCGATAGCGCTCCGCCAGGGTCTCGGCGGTGTCTCCCATGACCTGGCCGCAGAGCGGGCAGAGAAAACCGTCGCGATACATCGCGTCCGTCAGACGCTGATGCCCGAGGCGGTAACCGAACCGCGCTCCCTCGAGAAGGTACGGGACGCGACTCATGGACTCGGCCCCGCCGACCAGGACGACCTCCCGTTCACCCGCCAGGACGCTCTGATGGGCGGACAAGATCGCGCGCAGGCTGGACCCGCAGGCCATATTGATCGTGTAGGCGGGCGATGCGTCCGGGACGCCGGCCCCGTGGGCGATCTGACGTGCCGGGTTGGGCCCGACTCCGGCGGGCCGCGCATGGCCCATGATGGTCTCTTCGACGTCCGAAGGCCGGACGTGCGCGCGCGTCATGGCGCCGCGCGCCGCGATCACACCCAGCTCGGGGGCGGTGAGCGCGCTGAGCGCCCCCCCGAACTTGCCCAGCGGGGTGCGCACGGCTCCCGCGATGAACACGTCCTGGAACTCTGCCATGGGCCCCAACTCCTTGCGCGGCGCGCGCTGCGTCTCGTTATACCACAGGCACGCAGGAGGCTCAACGCGCCCGGGAGGCGGCGCCGCGCAGCGCGCCCCTGGCCGGGGCGGTCACATCGGCCTTCCCTCGGATGTCGGTCTGTGCCAAGATCAGCGGTGGCTGGCGCGGCTTTCAGTGAATCGGAACGCCGGGCGCGCTGCTCCGCGGGCCCCTTCGCCCCGCCCCATAGCGCATGCGCATTCTCTACCTGACGCAGTACTTCCCGCCGGAGATGGGAGCGCCCCAGGCGCGCATCCCCGAGCTGATGGTGCAGATGGTCCGGCTCGGGCACCGGGTCACCATCCTCACGGCGATGCCGAATTATCCGCACGGACGGATCTTCCGGGGCTACCGCTGGCGGCCCGTCATGCGCGAGACGTTCCAGGGGATGCGCGTCGTGCGCACCTGGATCTATCCGACCATCGCCCTGGGCTTTCTCAGGCGCACCGCCAGCGCGCTGTCGTTCGCCGTGTCGAGCGCGGTCCTGGGGGCGGGGCTCGTGGGGGCCCAGGACGTGCTTCTGGTGGAATCGCCCCCGTTGTTCCTGGCGCTCACCGCGGTTCTTCTCAAGCGCCTGCTGCGGTGCCCGTACGTCGCGGTGGTCGCCGATCTGTGGCCGGAGGTGGCGATCGAGACCGGCATGCTCACCAACCCGCGCGCGATCCGCGTCGCCCGTTGGCTCGAGAGGCTCCTCTACGAGCGGTCTCTCGTCGTGGTGACCCAGACCCCGGGCCAGGTCGCGGACATCCGTTCGCGCTTTCCCGGCGTGAGGGTGGAGATGGTCAGTGGAGGCGTGGACAGCTCCAGGTTCTCCCCCGAACGGCGCAACGAGGCCGTGCGCCGCGAGTTCGACGTGGCGGGGAGAGTCGGGGTCCTGTTTTCGGGGCTGCACGGGTTCGCGCAGGGATTGGATGCGGTCCTCGACGCGGCCGATCGACTTCGCGGGCGCGCGGACATCCGCTTCGTGCTGATCGGAAACGGGGCGGTCAAGCAGCACCTGGTCGGCCGGGCGGCGCAGCTGAAGCTTCCCAATCTGGACTTCCATGATCCGGTTCCGCGCGAGCGCATGCCCGCCATCGCGGCCTCGATGGATATCGCTCTCGCGCCGCTGCGTCGCGGAGTGCCCCGTGCGACGATCCCGACCAAGATTTACGAGGCGATGGCCTCGGGGCTGCCGATCGTCGTCGCCGGGGACGGCGAGGCGCACGATCTGGTGCGGGACCAGCGGATCGGCCTGGCGGTCCCCGCGGAAGCGGGACGCGAGATGGCCGCCGCCATCGCCCGCCTGGCGGACGAGGGCGTGCTGCGCTCCGAGTGTGCGTCGAACGCTCTTCGGCTGGCGCGCGCCCGGTACGATCGGAGCGCCATCGCGCTCGTCCTCAATCGGCTCCTCAACGAGATCCGTCCGAGCTCACACCCACGCGATGCCGCCCCGCATCGGTAGGCTGCGTCTTGCTTATGAGCTGTGGTCGCAGTACGGAGCGGCCAATGTCGGATATCGCGTCCTGCACGAGGCTCTGCGCCGCTCCGGCTGGCTGAGGCGGCGGTTTCCGGCGGTCGGCTGGGAGGCGCGCCCGCCGCACACCTTCTGCGCGCCACACGTGCCCACCGCTCCCGGCGAGTATCGTGATTTTCGCGAGCGGTCCCCTGGTCGATTCTTCTTCGCTCCGGGCCGGCTGCCGGTCCTGCCGTCCGATTGGGCCGAGGACGCCGTCCGCGCCGGCGGCGCCGTTTTGTCCGGAAGGCCCCGCCTGGCTGGGCATCGGGCCGCCGATCTCGGGTTCCCGTTCGATTGGCTCGTGAATCCGCACACCGGCGTGCGAGCGGACTCGCGGGCGCACTGGAGCGACCTCGACGGCTTCGAGAACACGCCGGGGGACGTCCGTGTCCTGTGGGAGCCGGCGCGGTTCGGCTGGGTCTACGCGCTCGGCAGGGCCTGCGCCGCGGTCCGCGGCGGCCGGTACGGCGAAGCCTTCTGGACTCTCTTGGAGTCCTGGCGAGCCGCGAATCCGCCGAACCTCGGTCCCCACTGGCAGGACGGGCAGGAGTGCGCCCTGCGCCTGCAGGCCCTCTGTTTCGGGCTGTACGCCTTCTGGAGCGATCCCTCGACGTCTCCCGAGCGGGTCCAGAGACTGGCGCAGACCGTCGCGCTGCACGCGGAACGGATCGAGGGGAATCTCGGTTTCGCGCGCACCCAGATGGGGAACCACGCGGTGAGCGAAGCCGCGGCGTTGTACACCGCGGCGGTCCTGTTCCCCGAGTTCTCGCGCGCCTCGCCCTGGAGACGTTTGGGGCTGCGGGTGCTCGATGACGAGGCCCGCCTGCACAACCGGAGCGATGGCACGTACGCGCAGCACTCGATGAACTACCATCGCCTCATGCTCCACGAGTACCTGTGGGTCCTGCGCCTCGCGGAGCTGAACGGCGATCGACTGGCTCCCGAGACCGTCGAGAAGCTGGATCGCGCCACGGAGTTCCTGTACCTGCTCCAGGACGAGCGGAGCGGCCGGCTCCCGAACTACGGTCCGAACGACGGGTCCCTCGTCCTGCCGCTCGACGGCTGCGACTTCCTGGACTACCGTCCGGTCATCGGAGCCATGCATCACCAGATTCACCGCGAGAGGCTGTACGCCCCCGGACCGTGGGACGAGGACCTCCTCTGGCTGTTCGGTCCCGCGTCTCACGAGGCGCCGCGCGTGGCACGACCGCGGCCGAGCGCGCGGCTGGATCAAGGCGGCTATTACACGCTGCGCGGCCTGGAGACCTGGGGCATGGTGCGCTGTCACACCTTCCGCAACAGGCCGAATCAGTCCGACTTGCTGCACCTGGACCTGTGGTGGCGCGGCCAGAATGTCCTGCGTGATTCGGGGTCGTACCTGTACAACGCCCCCGAGCCTTGGCGCGACTGGTTCACTTCGACCGCGGCGCACAACACGGTCCAGATCGCCGGTCAGGACCAGATGGTGAAGGTGCGTCGCTTCAGTTGGGCGTACCTCGCGCGGGCCCGCGTGCGCGTGGTCCGTTGCGCGGGCGTCGACGGGTTCGACTATTTCGAAGGTGAGCACGAAGGATATCAGCGGCTTCCTGGTCGCATCACGCACCGGAGGGCGGTCGCGCGGATCGGTGACCGCGCCTGGCTGGTGGTGGACGACGTGCTCGGGACGGGTCGATCGACGATTCGCGCGTTCTGGCACCTCCTCGACGCCCCCTGGACATCCGAGACGCACCGCCTGTGCCTCGACACCGCGTCGGGGCCGGTGGCGTTGAGTTTTCTGACCCCGGGCGCCTCCTCCACGCTGCACGTGGCGCGCGGCGAGGAGGGGCGCCAGCCGCTGGGATGGGAATCGCAGCGCTACGGCGAGCGCGTGCCGGCCCCGGCCGCGTGTCTCGAGCTGATCGAGGCGCTCCTGCCTCAGCGCCTCGTGAGCCTCGTCTGCCTCGGTCGCGGCGGGGCGATCGAATCCGATCCCGCTGGCCGAATCCTGCGCTGGACGGACACGCCGGCCTTCTCGACCACCGTGACACTGTCGCCCACGGGAGGGGACGACAGCCCGGTGGTCAGGGAGATTCTGGCCGGGGAACGACGATGGATCGTGGAGCGGCGACCCCAGGAGCACAGCGCGTGAGCGTCCGCGAGCAGTTTGACGTCGAGCTTCTCGGTCCGCGGCACGTGGATGAGGTCGCGACTCTGCACCTGCAGGCGATGCGGGGCTACTTCCTGTCCGAGCTCGGGGAACGTGTGCTGCGCCGGTTCTACGCGGAGTTCTGCCGGCATCCTTACGATTACGGCGTCGTGGCCATTGGTCGCACCACGGGGCGGCTGGCGGCGTTCGTCGTGGGCACCAGTGACTCCGCCGCCCACTTCAGGTCGTTCTATCGGCGCAACGCGCTGCTGCTCGCCGGTGAGGTGGCGATCGCCGCGGTCCGTCGGGCGGCGGTCCGGCGGGGACTGCTCCGTCGCCTGCGCCACCTCCTGTTCGCCGGTCTCGCGGTGGTGCGATGGCATCGACCCGTCGCGAGCGCGCCGGGGCCCCCGCGCGGTCCGGACCGGGTCTGTCCGGTTCGGCTCCTGTCGATCGCCGTGGCGCCGGACTGCCAGGGCACGGGCGTATCCGGACTGGTCGCGCTGCGTTTCGAAGAGGTGCTGCGGCAGGCCGGGTTCACGCGCGTCGGATTGTCGGTGCACGGGGACAACGACCGGGCGATCGCCTTCTATCGGAAATCGGGCTGGCAGGAGACCTATCGATCCGAGGCGGGGCTCTGGTTCGAGAAGTCTATCGGAGCGCCGCGCGCGACCGTCCCGCGCTCGATGTAGTCGATCTCGGACAGTCGTCCCTTCAGGATCCGGTCGCTGCCCATCCGCGCGTACAAGAGCATCTCGCGCCAGCGCCGCATCCACGTGGTCGCGAAACGGGCGGTCAGCATGGAGCGGACGGGCAGGTAATCGTACTCGTAGAGGTTGAAGAGAAGGTTTAGCAGGGCCATGGTCCGGCGGGTGCGCGCCGTCACGCGGTAGCGCACCCGCTTGCTGATCGCGAGGTGCGAGAAGAGATCGAGCGCCATGCACTGGCGGAACACGAAGGTCGTCGTGTGGATCTCCAGCGGATGCTCTGCCGGTGGCGCTGTCGGCGGGATCTCGCTGACCGCCCGCCGGTACACGTCGATCTCGAAAACCTGCGCGTCGTCGCCCGCGCTCACGACGAAGCGCGCGGGGCGCCCCTTGAACCGCCGGCGGACGAGCCGGGGGACGGCCGCGAGGAACTTCGAGAAATACGCACGGACCTCCTGCTCGCGGACGCGCGAACGGGCCTCTGTCGCGTAGAACCGCTCCAGGACGGACGTCTTCTCGTCACGATAGCGCTCGAGATGCACGTCGCGTCGGTCGAAGAAGTCCATGGCGGTCGGAGAGAGCTGGAAACCGCGATCGGTGGACCAGGAATCACCCGCCAGCATGATCACGATCTGTGGTGAGGCGAGGCCGCGCTCCCGGAAATGGGTCTCCACCATGCGGGGGGTCTGAATGGTGCCATTGAGAGAGTAAACGTCCTTGTGAAGGTAGCAGTGATTGCTGGCGAACGGGATGGCGTGGCGCGCGCCCGTGGCGCGCGCGAAGGCCGCGAAGCTCTCGATGTAGCGCTCCAGATCGTCCACGGGTGCGGTCGGATCGTCGATCACATCATAGGAGAGCCGGCTGTTGGCCGAGCTGTGGCTCCGGAACAGGAAATCGATGGACGGGTGCCGCTTCAGGATCTGACGCAGCGGGCCCCCCATGAACTTGGCGTCGTTCGCATCCAGCAGGGTGATCCCGGCGCACTCCACGACCAGCGCGCTGTCCAGGAACGGGCTGAACTGGTAGGAGGTGATCCGGAAGTCGTCCCCCAGCGGGACCGATCCGGCATGGGGGATCTCGCGCACGTTGCGGAAGCCGAGGCGGTGCAGATCACGCGGGATGCGGTCGTGATGCCCCCGGGGTACCAGGATCGGAGTCTCGCGCGGAAACCGTCGCAGGGACACTCCGTGGAAATGGTCCCAGTGGATGTGCGTGAGATAGATGGCGTCGGGACGCAGGCTTCGCAGGAGGTCGTCGGGGACGGGCGGGTAGTTCCACCAGGAGCGCCAGTAGCAGCTGCCGACGATCCACGGATCGATGAGAAGCGACACGCCGGCACCCCTCACCAGGAGACCGGCGTGGGACACGATGGTGAATTCCACGTTGACGACGCCTCGACCCGGGTGCCTTTCGCGCGCGAACGCTCCGCCAGTCACAGGGGCGACAGTCGCCCCTCCGTGACCTCGGAGACCACGAAACGCAGCTTGCCGCTCGGTGATCGGGGAAGGCGATCGACGTACTGGAACTCGACCGCCGCGAGATCGCCGACCCGTTTTCGGAACTCCTCGCGCAACCGGCTCTCGTCCCGCTCCTGATACCGCGCGTGCCGCACGATCCGGACGGTGAGGCGTCCGGGCTCGCGCTGGACGATCTGTGCCTCTCGAATCGCCATCATGTCCTTGAAGATGTGATCCATGCGCCCCAGGAGCGCCCCGTTCTTCAGGATCACATAGTCCTCCTTGCGACCGTCCACGCCGGCCACGCGGCGCCCGGGAAGCCCGCAGACGCAGGGGTCGGTCGCCGCCTCGACGCGATCCCCGACATCGTAGCGGAGAAGCGGAGCGGCCGGGTTGGAAAGATTCGTGCCCACGACGCGGTGATCGCGCTCGCCCTCGCCGGGGAGGAACTCGACGGCCGCGAAGTCCTCGTCCACGTGCATCCCGCCCCTCGGACACTGAAAGCAATTGGCCACGGCCTCCGCCATCCCGTAGTGCTGGATCGGCGCCTGACCGAGTGCCTCCTGGATCACGACCGCCTGATGGTGCATCAGGTTCTCGGCGCCGGTCGTCACCCAGGCCGGGACGTAGCCGAGGGTCTCGCCCTGCTCCAGAAGGAGCGAGGCGAACAGAGACATCAGGGAGGGGTAGCCGTGCAGCCAGGGTGGCCTGGTCCGTCGGAGCAGGGCGACATAGTGTCTGAACGTATCGGGTGAGAGGTGGTAGGCGCTGAACAGGATCTGTCGGCCCGGCCGGTTGAATCTCCAGAACGGCGGCGTCGTCTGTCGCAGCGGCACGACCGAGCGTCCGCCGAAATATCCGCACCATGTGCCCATCTGCAGTCCATGGAGCCGGTAATAGCGCCACCAGATGGCGTATTGCTCCTGCAGCGCGAGGCGGGTGGTGACCAGGCGCAGCCCCGCGCCCGTGGTGCCGCTGGTGTGGATCGGCACCCGCAGCCCGGGAGGCACGCGCTCGGAGATCAGCTCGGTCGAGCGCTCCTGGACGGTCGCCTTGTCGAGAACAGGGAGAGTCCGCAGATCCTCCAGCGTGCGGATCGCGGCCGGGTCGATCCCATGGTCGCGAAACATCCCGCGATAGTAAGGCACCGACTCGGCGCAGTGTCGGACAAAGGCGCGAAGCCTGGCATCACGAAACGCCTGCAGGCGATCCGGCCCCCAGGTGAGCCTCTGCTCCGCCTCGCGCAGGAGCGCCGGGAACCTCCCTCCGAAGCGGTCCCGCTGGATTCTCCAGCCTTGCAGACTGCACGCCAGATTCTGGAGGGCGATCGGAAGACCCAGGTAGAGCGATTCGGCCTCCACTAGCGGCCGCTCTCGATCCGTCCGATCCAGCCGAAGTGGGGGCGCAAGCGGAAGCGATCGTCGCAGGTCCTGAGATGCTCCAGATCTCCGTTCCATGGGGCGTGATTGCTGACGCAGACGGCGGCCCGAGACGGTGCCGAGGCGATCGGGAAGGCGCGCGCCGAAAACGCATGGGACGTGATCGGGATGCGCTCCGGGTCGAATCCCATCACCACGGCGGCGACCGTGTCCACCAGGGCCGGATCCCGGCCCAAGAGAAGCGTTCCGGCTGGATACGGATCGGGGTCGACCGGACCGTCGCCGTGTCCGGCGATAAGACCGTCGACGAATGAAAGGCAGGTCTTCCGGCTGGCGGACTCGGGGGAGCGGAACGTCCCGTCAGGGTTGCCGTAAAGCACGATCTTGTTCAGGTCGAGACACATGCGCCATACCGTGTCGTTGCCGTGCCAGTTGCCGCTGCGCACGACCTTGCTGGTATCGCCGAAGACCGTCGCACCGGCACGGCGCGCCTTGCGCAGCAGCCAGGTCCCCAGCGAGGGCGAGCGCAGCGCCGCATGACGGAGAAGCCGTGAGGAGTGGTGCTCGATGCGACGGCGGATGGTCGCAGCAGGGTACTGATCGCCGCCGCATTCGGGGTACCCGACGGTGTGATGCGGCAGCCAGTTCTTGTCGCCGTTCACGCCGACCAGGTTCTTCAGGCTCACCGTGATGCCCGCCTTCTTGTGCGTTTTCAGCTTGGGCAGGTTGATGAACAGATCGCAGCGGATCACCGATCCGGAAATCAGGTACTCGTGCTTTCCCCCGTGATGATGGCGGTTGACCTCCCCTTCGTCGTAGTCGGCTCCGTAGTAGCGCCCTTCACCGCGGTGACCGACGAACTCGCTGTCCGCCCCGAGATCGAAGGCGACGTAGCCGGACGGATCGCCCGGTCGGGCTCCGCGCTCGACGATGACCCCCTCGCGGCTGAGCCACTCTTCGCGCCGCAGGTCGACCAGCTCCAGCGGGAGTCCGTGCGCCGCGTAAAACGCCCTGAGGGAGTCCAGACCCAGGATGCGAACCATGCGCTGGAACGAGGAGTCGGTCTGCGGCGCGTCGGCGATCATGACGCGCCCGCGGCCATCGAGCGCTTTCCAGACGTAATCGGTCACGGCGCGGATGATGCTCCCGTGCGTGAGGGTGTAGATCCATCCCGACGGATCCCTTGGATGCTCCTCTTTGATGAGATTGGGCTTGAGGACCACGAACTGGCCGGGGCCGACCAGATCGCGCAGCGGGTTCCACGCCGGAGTTCCCCTGTGCGCCTCGTCGAGCCCCGCGAGCATGAGCGCGCCGCGGACCGCTTCGTAGGCGGGGTTTCCCTCGCGGCCGATCGCTCCCGGAAAAGGGGATTCGGGGTACGCCTCTGCGGGGTGGTACGGGGCTGTCGACGGGTAACCGGCGTGCGTGGAGCGATGCAGAACGACGGTGGTCTCGTCCATCCTACTTGACGGCGACGATCATGAGCCACAATCCGTGCCGGCGGAACAGCGTCCTGATCAGCCAGCGCGGCCACAGCGCCCTGGCGAGGGTCAGGATGGGGCCCCGGTGGTTCAGGCCGACTTCCCCCAGAAGCAGATCGCTCGAGGTCAGGAGGGTGTGGACATCCCGTACCTCCGAAAACTCCGAGAACAGCCGCCGCGCCTCGTCTGGCGTGTACGCCTTGGTGCCGGGGTTCTCCAGATGATGAGCGTAGATGTCCGCCAGCGAGCGGGAGGGTCGCCCCGCCAGGAGGGCATACCGCAGCCACAGCATGTATCCGACCATGGAATAGGTATGGTAGACCATCACGCGGGCGACACCTCCCGGTCGAAGCACGCGACGGACTTCTCGAATCGCCGTCGGCGTGTCCGGCGTGGCATGCAGCACCCCCCAGGAATAGACGAGGTCGAAGGAGTCGTCGTCGAACGGCAGATGCTCGGCGTCGGTCACCATCAGATTCGAGGACAAGCCGTGCATTCTCAGCCGCTCCCGCGTGAATCCAATGGCCCGGGGCGTCAGGTCGACACCCGTGAGGGTCCGAGGGTTTGCTTTGGCCCACTCGAGATGATCGGCGCCCATCCCCACGCCGATCTCCAGGACATCGCGTTCCGCCCCATCGTGGAACCGGGCGAATTCGAAAATGTAACTTTCGAACGCATAGCGCGCCGAGCGCTGGGCCTCGAGCCTCTCCTGGAGCGAGTCGCCGCGCGCGTAGACCTCCCCGCAGGAGTGTTTCTGAAAATACTCGCGCGTGGCGCGTTTGAGGGCCGTGTCCGTGTCCTCGACGTGTCGGTCCACCGCGCGGTCGCCAGACGTCATCATGATGACCTGCTCTCCATTCCTCGCTGCCGAGCCACCAATGTACCGCAGCGGACCGCCGTGATCTACAACGTTTTTAGTGCGCGGCATGGACGCTCGATGTCCCGCAGGGGTCCGAAGACCGCGCCCGGCCGGGGTCCTCGGGCCGGCGCTTCTCAGCGGCGGCGCTTCTATGCGATCATGAATTGTCCGTGTCGTTCGGCCGGGAGGTTCCCATTTGAAGGTCGCGATCCTGATCGATGCGCTCAACCGAGGCGGGGCCGAGCGTCAGGTGCTGAACACGACCTGGGCGCTGTCCCGAGAGGGCTGCCCGGTCGAACTGATCCATTATTACGCGATCGACGGCCGCTCCGGGTATGACCATCCGGCTTTCCACGAGGCCCGCGTCGTCTGCATTCCGAAACGCGGCCGGCCGCTCGGATTCGTCTGGCGGCTGGCCGGATATCTCCGGCGCGGCCGGTTCGACGTCGTGCATGCCTTCAAGTCGGTGCCGACGCTGTACGGCTGTCTGGCGGGGAAGCTGGCGGGGGTGCCCGTCATTCTCGGCGGATGCCAGGGGGAATACGAGGATCGGGGCCTCGCCCGGCTGGGGCATCGCATCGCGAAGCCGTTCCTGGCGGGCTGGATCACCAACACCCGCTCGATCGTCGAGTCCCTGGTGAGAGAAATCGGCGTTGCCCGGGAGGACTGTCACGTCGTCTACAACGGGATCGATCCCCGCTCCTTCGCATCGTCGCTGTCACCGTCCGGAGCGAGGACCAGGCTGGGCCTGCCGCCCGACGCGCAGACGGTGGTCATCGTCGCAGGGCTCCGGCCGGTCAAGAACCACCGCCTGTTCCTGGACATGGCGCGCCTCGTCCTGGCCCGGCTCCCGGAGACCCGTTTCCTTCTCGCGGGGGACGGCGAGGAGCGGCGCGCGCTGGAACGTTACGCGCGCGAAATCCAGGTGGCCGACCGCGTCCTCTTCCTGGGGAGCCGCTCCGACATACCGGACGTGCTGGCGGCAACCGACGTCTCCGTCCTGACCTCCCATTCGGAAGGCCTCCCGAACGCGCTGATCGAATCGATGGCCGTCGGTGTTCCGGTCGTCACCACCGATTACGCGGGCGCCGCGGAATTCATGACGGACGGAGAGGAAGGGTTCATCGTGCCGCGCGGCGACGCCCGCGCGATGGCCGACCGGGTGTGTCACCTCCTCGAGGACCCCTCGCGAAGGAAGACGATGGGCGAGAAAGGGACGCGAACGATCGGCGGGCGGTTCAGCATGGAGATCATGGCCGCGGGATTCCTGGAGGTCTACCGCAGGTGCCTGGAGAGGGTCGCCCCGGTGACCGCGTGATCAGGAAGCCCGCCGCGCTGGCCATCGTCGCCGGCTACCCGCCGCCCTACGGCGGAGTCACGGTCGAGGTGCAGCGGCTGCGATCGCTGCTGGACAGGCGGGGCGTGGACTACGTGATTTACAACGCGGTATCGGCCAGCGAAGACGGCGACCGGGTCCGATCGGTCTTTCGCCGCAGGACGCTCTGGACGCTGCGCTATCTCCTGGGGGGACGTGAGCCGGCCGTCTATCTGATGTCGGGGAGGCTCATGGCCTGGCTTCTGGGGGCCTTCGCCGCGCGCTGGCGGGGCAAGCGCGTGCTCGTGCAGCTGCGCAACTCCTTCCTGGCGGATTGGATCGCTCGTTCGCCGTGGCGGCGTTTCTGGGCGGGTCTCGCCCTGCGCCATGTGACGGGCGTGGTCTGCGTCAGCAGGCTGCTGATGGACTGCGCGGTCACGGTGGGAGTCGATCCGCAGCGGCTCCTGTGGTCTCCGGCCTTCCTGCCTCCCGAGCTGGCGCCGGAGGACCGGCGGAATGTCGCTCCCGAAGTCTGGTCGTTCACCTCGGCCCACCGGCCCCTCATCGCGGCCAACGGCAAGGTGCTCTGGTACGAGGGGCAGGATCTCTATGGTCTTGATCAACTGGTGGAGCTGGCAGCCCGCCTGAAGCCGGACCTTCCCGAGGTCGGCATCGTCGTGTGCTTCTGGGACCACGTTCCCGAGGATGAGGCTTACCTGGCACGCCTCACGCGCCGCGCCGAGACGCTCGGGGTATCGGGGCACGTGCTTTTCAACACGAAGAAAGGGGCCTTCGTGCCGGTGCTCGAAGTGTCGGACGTCTTCGTCCGCCCCACCAATACCGATGGCGACGCGGTCTCGATCCGCGAGGCCCTCTATCTGGGCGTTCCGACCGTTGCCAGCGACGCCGTGGAGAGGCCGCCAGGGACGACGCTCTTTCGCACCCGGGATCTCGATGATTTGGAGGCCAAGGTGCGCAGCCTGCTCCGTGGCGGCCCGCGTCCTGAGCCACGCGTGCGGGGCCGGCTGAGCGAGCCGGATCGGACGCGTATCGAGGCCTACGTGTCCCTGCTCTCGTCCGTCGCCGCGGGTGGGGGTGCAAGGACGCGAGCGGCGCGCGCCGACTGACCCGCCTGCGGGGGCCGACTTGAAACAGGTCCTACAGAATCTCAGGACAGGAGAGATCGAGGTCGCCGAGGTTCCGTGTCCTGCCCTGCTCCCGGGCCATCTGCTGGTCCAGACGCGGGCGTCCCTCATCTCGTCCGGCAGCGAGCGAACGCTCCTGACGTTCGGGCAGTCCTCCTGGCTGAACAGGGCGCGCAGTCAGCCTGACAAGGTGCGGCGTGTCGTGGAGAAGATCCGCGTGGACGGCCTCGTGCCGACCCTCGAAGCCGTTTTCGCGCGGCTGGACGAGCCGCTCCCGCTCGGGTACTGCAATGCGGGCGTCGTCGTGGAGACGGGCGCAGGCGTGGAGCGATTCCGCCCGGGCGACCGGGTCGCGAGCAACGGACCCCATGCGGAGATGGTCTCGGTGCCGACCAACCTCTGCGCGCGCGTTCCCGACACAGTCCCGGACGAGCGCGCGGCCTTTGCGGTCCTGGGGTCCATCGCGCTGCACGGAACGCGTCTGCTCGAGCCGACGCTGGGCGAGTCGGTGGTCGTGTTCGGGCTGGGTCTCGTCGGGCTCCTCGCGGTCCAGGTGCTCCGAGCGCACGGCTGCAGAGTCCTGGGGATCGATCCGAACCCCGCGCGGCGCGATCGGGCGACCGTCCTCGGAGCGGACTCGACGCAGGATCTGGCGCCAGGCGGCGACCCCATGGCCGCGGCCTCGGCGTTCTCGTCACGACGTGGCGTGGACGGAGTCCTGATCGCGGCTTCCGCTCCCGGTAACGAGATCATCCGTCAGGCCGCCAGGATGTGTCGCAAGCGCGGTCGGATCGTTCTCATCGGTGTGGTGGGGCTCGATCTCGACCGGACCGATTTCTACGAGAGGGAGCTCTCCTTCCGCGTGTCCTGCTCCTACGGCCCGGGTCGCTATGATCCGGAGTACGAATCCGGCGGCCGGGACTACCCGCTGGCCTACGTGCGCTGGACCGAGCAGCGCAACCTGGAGGCGGTGCTCTCCCTGATGGCGGACGGCCGCCTCGACGTCGGTCCCTTGATCACCACCCGGGTGCCGCATGGGGAGGCGTCGCGAGCCTATCAGTCCCTGACCACGGACGCTGACGCCCTCGGCATCGTCCTCGAGTATCCCAGGAAGCCCGCGCCGTTGCAGCGAGTCGTCCAGTCGTCGGCGAGCGTCCCCCGCCAGGAGGCCTCCGGCGTTTCGGTCGGCGTGATCGGCGCCGGCGATTTCGCGAGCTCGATCCTGCTGCCGGCCCTGCGTCGGTCGGGAGTCCATCTGGAATCGATCGCGGCGCGTCACGGTGTCTCCGCGGCGCGCGCGGGGCGCACCTTCGGATTCCGTCAGGTCAGCAGCGATCATCGCGTCGTTCTCGAGAATCCCGTCGTGAACACGGTCTTCATCGTGACGCGTCACGACAGCCATGCCCGACTCGCGATCGAGGCGCTCGAGGCCGGGAAGAACGTGTTCGTGGAGAAGCCCCTGGCGCTCGACCGCGACGAGCTGCAGGCCGTGGCGCGCGTGCATGCGTCAGCGGGCCGGCAGCTGGTGGTTGGATTCAATCGCCGCTTCTCGCCGCACGCGCGGGCCCTGAAGCGGCTCCTGATGGCGCGGCGGACGCCGGCCACCCTCATCATGACCGTGAACGCCGGCTCTCTTCCTCCCGGTCACTGGCTGCAGGATCCGCGACAGGGGGGCGGCCGCCTCGTCGGCGAGGCCGTGCATTGGATCGATCTGCTGCTGTTCCTCGTGGATCATCCGATCGTCTCGGTCGCGTGCGCGCGCCTGGGAGCGGGCCCACCAGATCCCCCGGGGGATTCCGTGACCCTGACCCTCGCCTTCGCGGACGGATCGATCGGCACGATCCACTACCTCACGGAGGGGAGCCGGCGCTTCCCGAAGGAGCGGCTCGAGATCGTGTTCGAAGGGCGCATCCTGCAGCTCGATAATTTCCGCACGCTGACGGGCTTCGGGGTCCCCGGGTTCTCCCGGCTGCGCACGTGGCGCCAGGACAAGGGGCATCGCGCCGAGCTGGCCGCGTTCATCGACTCGGTCCGACGGGGAGGCGAGCCGACGATTCCCTTCGCCGACCTCGAGCACGTCACGCTCGCCAGCTTTGCCGCCCTCGAATCGGCCCGCATGGGGAGCGTGGTCCGGCTGGCACCGGTCCATTCCTAGCGACATGGCCCATCCTCTCCCGCCGTTCGTTCAGGTTCCGTGCCGCTCGGGCTCACGTGACCTCAGGATCGTCGTGCTCACGTCGACGGCGGTCCGGATCGCCTTCATCCTGTGGGGCTTGTCGGGGGATTACATCAAGCCCTTTCACGGCATGTCGGACGTTGACTTCACGGGCGGGTATGCGATCGCGGCGGGATACGGCTATGTGACCGGTGCTCCCTGGGTGTCGGCCCGGCTCACCGACATGTACCAGCGGGTGACCGAGGGAACGCTGATGGCCGCGCCCGGGACGGTGGAGCCGATCGACCGGGGCGATCTCGTTCCCAGGACCATCCACCCGCCGGGATTGGCACTCCTCGTGGCCGGCCTGCATCGTCTGCTCGGGACGAGCGCCTCTCTCCCCGTGGAGATCCTGGGAGCGGTCCTGGACACCGTCTCGGCGGCACTGGTGTGGCGGATCAGCGCGTCGTGGCTCGGCGCGCGCGTGGCGTTTGCCGCGGGTCTATGCCATGCCCTGTTCCCTCCGTTCGGCTACTGGTCGACAGTCGCGAAGTCGTCGGACGGGCTGCTGGGCTTCTTCATCATCGCGAGCCTCGCCTGCGGCCTGCGGGCGACCCAGGCGGTCGGGCCGGCGGCCGCGGGATGGGTCGTGGCCGCCGGAGCCCTTCTCGGGGTCGGCTGCTACCTGCGGCCGGACTACCTCATGCTCCCGCCGGTCGTGGGAGCGGCGGCCGGACTGGCCACCCGCCGATGGCGGAGAGCGGCGATTGGTGTCGTGCTGGCCCAGGGGGTGGCCATTCTGTGCCTCGTTCCATGGGCCTATCGCAATGAGAGGGAGACGGGCTGGTGGATCTTCACGAGCAGCAGCGTGGGGGGCACGCTGGTGAGCGGGCTGGGGGAGTTCAGCAACTCCTGGGGCATCGGAAGCACGGACGACGATCGTGAGAGGGAGGCTCACGCGCTCGGATTCTCCGACCCGTTCCAGCCGGAAGCGGATGCCTATTTCCGCCATGTCTTCGCGCAGAAAATCAGGGAGCGGCCCGGGGCCTTTCTCCTCGCCATCGTCCGGCGCCTGCCCCTCTCCCTGGCGACGCCTTACACGTGGGGATTGATCAATCCCTGGAAGACGGAGACCTTCACCGAGGCGCGTCAGACCGGTCTCGATCAGTACGACGTGGTCCTGAAGCGTCCGCGATACGTGCTGGCGGCGTACTGGGACCGTCTGGCCATGGCGCTCGTGACCTTGGCGTGCACGATGGGAACGGCCGCCATGCTCGTCCTCGAACGACACCGCGCCGCCGATCTCCTCCTGCTCATCAGTCCTCACGTCTACTCGATGGCCGTGCATCTGCTGACCCACATGGAGCCGCGCTACCTGCTCCCGAGCATGTCCCTCTGGCTGATCGGGCTGGCCTACGTCATCGCGCAGGGATGGGAGTCGAAGCGAGTCGATGCGGGGCGCGTGAGTCGGGGCCTCGGCGCGTGAACGTTTGACTGGCGCGCGTGGGTCTGCTACCGTGCGGCGCTCATGACCGCGGGGTCCTTCAACCGCCCGTTCTTCCTCGTGCTGCTTCTTCTCGTCGGCACCGCCGATCCCAGGGCGGCCGCGGACAATCGTCCCAAGTCGCCGATCCTCGGTCTCGGTCACGAGTACGATCTCGGAGGCGACCGTGAAGAGTTCCTGCTTCCGGATCCCCTCGTCGATCCCTCGATCGCGCCGGACCATCCTTTGTACGTGAGAATCCGCGCCCCCTGGTCCCTGCTCGAGCCACAGCCGGGAACGTACGATTGGAGCGAGGTCGACCGGATCGTCGCGCCTTATCGCGACGCGCGCTACGTCGTCACGCTCTGCGTGTACGGCGTGAATCGTTCGGTGGACGCCCTGGGTCTCCCGCCGTCGGCCGCTCATCCACAGATCATGAAAGCCTGGCTCGAGCTCTTGCGCGCGACCGCGACCCATTTCAAGGGACAGGTTCGCACCTACGAGATCTGGGACGCTCCCAATCGCGAGAGCGGTTGGGCCTCGGGAGGCGCGGCGGACTTCGCCTACGTCCTCAAGTCGTCCTCCGTGACCATCCGCTCGGCGGATCCCGGCGCGCTGATCGCTCAGGGTGCGCTTGCGGTCGCGGCGGACACCATCGACAGCGATCTCGGGTGGCAGGAGGCGCTGTACGCGCGGGACGTGGCGACCTACGTGGATGTTCTGCCCCTCCTCCCCGCGTCGGGGGCGCCCTTCGCCACGATCCTGTCACGCGCCGACGAGATCCTCCTCCAGAGCGATCCGTCCGCCCAGCTTTGGGCGGTCGGGGTGGCGCTCGAAGGAGACACCGATCGCGATCGGGCGTCCGACCTCCTCGCGAAGTTCATCGTGGGCCAGGGCGAGGGCGCCGCCGTCGTCAGCTTCGATCTGGAGGCCGACGTCGAAGGTCGGCCGGAGTTTCCCGGCGTGCTTCTCGACATCCACAAGCTGTTTCTCCCCACTTACGGTCGCGTGACCGGCGCACCGGTCGAGCTCGAGACTTCGACGGGAGAGGGACCCAAGCCACTCCAGGGCGTTACGGTCTACCGATTCTTCGACGCGGCATCCTTCCAGGGATTGATCGGCTTCTTCGCCCACTCGGTCGTGACCGAGCCGGAGGTCCGTCTCCTGATTCCGACCGCGGCGGTCCGCGGCGTCGTCACCTACGACATCATCGGGGGAGCCGCCGGTCCCCCGGGAGGGGTCGAGACCGACCAGAAGAGCAACACCACGCGGGTGCCGGTGGCGGTGCTGCGACGGCCTCTCGTGGTGCAGTACGCCCGCGTCCCGATCAAGGGATTCGAAGCGGAAAAGCAGGAGGTCCGCGTCCACGGAACCTCGCTCATCACCGCGGAGGAGATCATCGCCGCGCACCAGGCTTTCATGGCGGACCAAAAATTCCGGCTGAAGAATTATCGCGCCGATGCCCTGCTCACCTACCATGCGAAAATCGCCGGGAGCAACACGATCGACATCAGCTTCGACAACGCCTTCTTCTGGGACACCGGCACGGGCGCCGAATGGCAGCAACGCGCGTTCTACTACAACGGGGTGCTCTGGAGAGGGAAGAAGCTTCCGGAGCTGCCGATCCCGCAGCCCGAAAAGGTGTTCACCCTTCCGCTCGATATCAATCTCAACAAGGATTACACGTACCAATACGTAGGCCAGGACAAGGTCGGGGAATTCGACTGCTACGTCCTGGACTTCAAGCCTGTCGATCGCATGAAGATCCTGTACGAAGGCCGGGCGTGGATTGAATCGAGGACCTTCGCTCCGATCAAGACGTCCACCGTGGAGACTCACCTGTCGGCGCCGGTGACCTCCAACCAGGAACAGGACGTCTACGCGCCGCAGACGGGGCCCGACGGCTCGACGTTTTGGATCCTGTCGAGGGTCGAAGGGCAGCAGATTCTCTCGGTGGCGGGGGAAAACCTTGTCCTCTTGCGCGAGATCGACTTCAAGAATCTACTGATCAACGATGCCAATTTCGCTCGGGGCCGGGACGAGGCGTATCGCTCGGATCGTCCGATGCTGCGCGACACCGACCAGGGGCTTAAATACCTGGAGCGCACGCCGGGCGGTGATCGGATCGTCAGGGACAGGACGCGCAAGTCCGCACTCCTCGGCCTGGCGGGCCTCTACCGGCAGCCCGGGATCGAATACCCGGTCCTCCCGCTCGCGGGCGTGGGGTATTTCAACTTCGATGTGGGCGGACGCAACGTGCAGACCAACGCGCTCATCGGCGGTGTCATCAACCTGTTCTCGATGACCGACCCGCACGTGTTCGGCAAAAAGCTCGATGCGACGGTGCAAGTGGTGGGCCTGGCGGTGAACATCACGGACCAGCTGTACGTGGAAGGCCGGAAGATTCCGGAGAGCAACGTGGATGTCCGGACCCAGAGCCTGTCGGGGGGGCTCGGGACGCCGCTGGGGAACTTCATGCGGGTCAAGCTGACCTACAACTTGAAGTACGCCAACTACAGCCGCGATCGCGACACCGAAGGGTTCATCGTTCCTTCCGACACGTTGATCCAGTCACCCGGACTCGAGTGGGAATTCAATCGTGCCGCCTGGACCGTGACGGCGGCGGGCGAGAAGAGCTTTCGCAACCACTGGAAGCCCTGGGGCGACTCGGACGCGGTCTGCCCCTCGCTGGGGTCGTGTCTGGCGGACTTCGACCCCGACCAGAAGGATTACCTGACCTACGAGTTCACGGCGGCGAAACAGGTGTTCCTGCCCCTGTTCCAGAAGCTCCGATTCGAGGCCATCTGGCAGACCGGCTCCCATCTGGATCGCTTCAGCGAACATCAGTTTACCTTTTTCGGGAACAGACTCCGGGGGTTCTCGGGCTCCGGCGTGCGCTACGATCGCGGTGCGATCGCTCGGGCGGAGTACTCGTTCAACATCGCGGACGTCATTCGATTCGAGGCGGATGTGGATCGGGCTTACGTCAAGGACACGCTGACCTCACAGGATTTCCATTCGTTCACGGGGTTCGGGATCTCGGGCAACACCGCCGGACCCTGGGAGACCGTCCTGCAGTTCGATATCGGAGTCGCCGTGCAATCGGACATCAGCCGGCTGACCGGCGACACCGAGTTCCAGATCGGGATCCTCAAGTACTTTTGAGAGGGGCGTCCGCCGAAACGTCGGCGGAGATCCGCTGTCGCACCGCTTCGATCAGAGTATCGCGCGTCTCCATCGTATAGGCACTCGTCGGGATCGGCGCGCCGAACACGACCTCGATCGTGCCCGGCCTGGCCTTCAGGCTTCCCTTGGGCATCAGGGCGTGCCCTCCGCGGATGGAGACCGGCACGATCGGCACGTGCGCCTGGAGCGCGAGGACGAACGCGCCCTTCTTGAAGGGCAGGAGCCGTCCGTCGGGGCTGCGGGTTCCTTCGACGAACACCACGATCGATGTGCCGCTCTGGATGCGGCGGGCCGCCTTGTCCAGGCTCCGGATGGCGCGCTCTCGATCCCGTCGGTCGATGAAGATGAAACCGGCAAGCCACAGAGCCCAGCCGAAGATCGGGATATAAAACAACTCGCGTTTGGCCACCATGCGGAAATCGACTGGCATCGCCAGAACCAAGGCCGGGATGTCCAGCTGGCTCTGATGGTTGGCCACATAGACGCAGGGCCGGTGCGGGTCGACTCCCTCGTCGTAGTGGGCGACAAAACGGACCCCGAGCGTCTTCAAGGTGAGTCGCGACCAAAGCCTTGCCAGAGTCATGAAGACGCCGCTCCACGGGAGCAGCAGGGAACCCACAATGGCGACGGAGCCGAGAAGCGAGGTATAGACGACCACGAGAAGGGCTTGCAGAACCGGCATGGGGCGCTCCGAACCCCGGTGGAGTAAGCCGAGTATAGAGCCGGGTTTTCTTGACTGTCAATCACCTATTCGCTAGAATCACGGGGACTTAGCGCGTTTCCGCGATCTCAGGGGATACCCTTCCTCTAATCATGAGCGACGCTGGATGAACGGACCCGTCGACATTGCGCTCGGTCAGGCTGGAAGCATCGCCATCCTGTTCGCCCGGACGGTCCGACAGGGGCTCGGACGGAAGCCGGAGTGGTCGGTGGTCCTGGATCAGATGCACCACCTCGGCGTCCGATCCCTGGCGATCGCCACGGTCACCGCGCTCTTCACCGGCATGGTGCTCGCGCTCCAGACGTCGTATTCGCTGGCGGCCTACGGTGCCAAGCTGTTCGTCGGAGACATCGTGGCCCTGTCGCTCGTGCGCGAGCTCGGTCCGGTTCTCACTGCTTTGATGGTTGGAGGTCGCGTGGGAGCCGGGATCACGGCCGAGATCGGCAGCATGAAGGTCACGGAACAGATCGACGCCATTCGCGCCATGGCCGCCAACCCGGTTCGCAAGCTGGTGGTCCCCAAGGTCCTGGCGATTGTCATCATGCTGCCGATTCTGGTCGTGTTCGCGGACTTCGTGGGCACGATGGGGGGGCTCATCATGGCCGTGACCACCCTGAATCAGCCTGCGGCTTTCTACATGCAGCATGTCGTCCAGGCGCTCAGCGTGCACGATGTGTTCAGCGGCGTGGGAAAATCAATCTTCTTCGCCCTGTTCATCTCCCTGATCGCCTGTCACAGCGGTCTGACCGCTGAGGGCGGCGCGGATGGCGTCGGTCGCGCGACCACCCAGACGGTCGTGGCCTCGTCGCTGGCGGTCCTGGTGTCCGATTTCTTTCTCACCAAGTTCTTCCTGGCGTTCTGAGAGCGGACGTGGACGACGCCTTCGTCAGGTTCGACGACGTGCACAAGGCGTTTGGAGAGAAAAAAGTGCTCGATGGCGTCAGCTTCGAGATCCGCCGCGGCGAGACGATGGTGGTTCTGGGCGGCAGCGGCAGCGGCAAGTCGGTGCTGATTCGGCATATCATCGGCCTGCACCGCCCGGACCGGGGTCACGTCCTGGTGGATGGCGAGGATGTGGTCGCGTATGACGAGGAGGATCTGATCCCCGTCCGCAAGAAGGTCGCGATGCTGTTCCAGGGGGGCGCCCTGTTCGATTCGATGAGCGTCCTGGACAACGTTGCGTACGGTCTCCGGGAGCACACGGAAATGGAGGAGCGCAGGATCCGCGAGGTCGTTCGCGAGAAACTGGCGCTGGTGGGCCTGGAGGGGGTCGAAGGACTGATGCCCGCCGAGCTCTCAGGGGGCATGAAGAAGCGCGTGGCGCTCGCCCGATCGATCGCGATGGATCCACGGTGTATCCTCTACGATGAGCCGACGACGGGTCTCGACCCGGTGACCGCGAACACCATCAACGGGCTGATTCGTGATCTGCAACGCGGTCTTCAAGTGACGTCGGTCGTGGTGACCCACGACATCGCGAGCGCCTTTTTCGTCGGTGATCGGATCTCCTATCTGTACGAGGGCAAGATGGATTTCGTCGGCACGGTCGAGGACGCCCGGCTCTCCAGGGAGCCGCGTCTGCGTCAGTTTCTGACCGGCGGCAGGGAAGGCTACCGTGCCACTGTCTAGGGCGACGAAGGAGGTCAGCGTCGGAGCGTTCGTCTCGATCGGCATGATCCTGTTCGCCGTCGGGGTGATGGCCATCAGCAAGGAGCAGAGGCTGTTCGCGCGGAAGGTGAAGTACTGGACGCGCTTCGACAACACGAGCGGTCTGGCGGAAGGCTCCCCGGTTCGCCTCGTGGGAGTGCAGATCGGCACCGTGTCCGAGATCGCGTTTCCCGACGACGTGCGAGAGACGAAGATCAAGGTCGTGTTCTCGGTCGACCGGGCCTATGCCGGCCGCATCCGGGCCGGCACGCAGGCGCTGTTGAAGTCCATGACCTATCTGTCGCAGGACAAGTACATCGAGTTGACACCCGGGGATCCCGACCAGCCGGTCCTGCCGGCCAGCGGCTTCATCGAGCCGGGCGTGTCGGTCTGGGAGGAGACCATTCAGCAGAGCCAGGGGATCGCGGACGACGTCAAGGAGATCACGGCTTCCTTGCGGGACCTGCTCATCGCCATCAATCGCGGCGGCGGCATCATGCAGGAGATGATCCACAACCCGGAGTTCGGCCGGCAGGGGGTGGCCAACCTCGAGGGTAGTCTGGCCTCGTTGCGCCGAACTCTCGAGGGCGTCGAGAAGGGCAAGGGTCTGGCGGGGTCGCTTCTAACCGACGAGCGATTCGCCAAGAAGGAGGCCGACAACATCGACGCCGCTCTCACGCACCTGCGCGCCATGATGGAGAAGCTGGACAGCGATCAGGGTTTCGTGTCGGCCCTGAGCTCGCCGGACGGTAAGGCGTCCCAGGCGATGGACGATTTCCGGGCGACGGCGGCTTCGCTGCGGAAATCCACCGAGAAGCTCAGGGAAGGGAAGGGGCTGATGGGCCGGCTCATGAACGACGAAGTCTATGCGGACGGCCTTCTGAAGAAGCTCGACAGCGCGGTGGGACATGCCGATTCGATCCTTCGCAAGGTGGATACGGGCAAGGGCACGCTGGGAGGGATCGTCAACGATCCCGCGGTCTACCAGGGCCTGAAGGACGTCGTCGCCGGTATCGGGAAGAGTCGTATGGGGAAAGGGATCATCCGGCATTACGGAAAGAAAGGGGCGAAGGACCAGGGGAACGAGGAAGGTGATGGGCAGGACGGAGAAAGCGGGAAAGAGGGAGCACCGGCGGAGGCCCCGCGCGGAGGGCCAACTCCGGAGTCCACACCCACTCCCTGACGGATCGATGACTCCGGTCGCGCTGGCGACCTCGTCTCCGACCGCCCACGCGACGGCGCAGGGGCTGATCGAGAAGATCCGCGCGCGCCGCGCCGTGCTGGCCGTCGTCGGCATGGGATACGTCGGCCTGCCGCTGGCGTGCGAGTTCGCCCAGGCCGGCTTCACCGTGCACGGAATCGACGTCGACGCATCGAAGATCGCCGCCCTGAAGCGGGCCCGCTCCCACGTGCAGGACGTGAAGGACGAGGTCCTGGCTTCGTTGATCGAGCGCAATGCGGTTCGCCCGACCGGTGACTTCTCCGTCCTGACCGACTGCGACGGCGTCGTCATCTGTGTCCCGACGCCGCTCCGCAAGACGCGTGATCCGGATATTTCCTATATCGTGGCCGCCGTCGACGAGATCGCGCGGCGCGTCCATCCCGGCCTCTTGACGGTCCTGGAAAGCACGACGTATCCCGGGACCACCGAGGAGGTGTTGCTTCCGAGGCTCGCGGCCTCGGGCTTGAACGTGGGGCGCGATTTCTTCCTGGCGTTCTCTCCGGAGCGCGTCGACCCCGGGAACGCCCGATTTCACACGCGCAACACTCCGAAGATCCTCGGCGGAGTCACGGCCGACTGCACACGTGTCGCCCGGGTTCTCTACGAGCAGGCGATCGAGCGCGTCATCTCCGTGTCGGGAACCCGCGCAGCGGAGATGGTGAAGCTTCTGGAGAACACGTTTCGCAGCGTCAACATCGGTCTGGTGAACGAAGTGGCGCTGATGTGTGATCGGCTGGGTCTGGACGTCTGGGAGGTGATCGACGCCGCGGCCACCAAGCCGTTCGGGTTCATGCCCTTCTACCCCGGACCGGGCCTCGGCGGCCACTGCATCCCGATCGATCCCCATTATCTCTCCTGGAAGCTCAAGACCCTGAACTACACGGCACGTTTCATCGAGCTCGCCTCCGAGGTGAACGGCCAGATGCCGCATTACGTGGTCAGCAAGGTCGTGGACGCGCTGAACGACCAGCGGAAGAGCGTCCGCGACGCGCGCATCCTGATCCTCGGTGTGGCGTACAAGCAGGACGTGGGAGACGTCAGGGAGTCACCGGCTCTCGATGTCATCAAGCTCCTGGCCGATCGGGGGGCCCAGATTCGCTACAACGATCCTTACGCGAGCGAGATCGCCTTCGAAGGGGGCGGTCGCCACCGCTCCGTTCCCCTGGATCAAGAGGAGCTCGAGGCCGCCGACCTCGTCATGATTCTGACCCACCACAGCGTCTACGACTACGCGTTCATCGTGCGTCATTCCCGAAGCATCCTCGACACGCGTAACGCCACGCGCGGCGTGACATCCGGCCGCGGAAAAATCCGGAGGCTGTAGCCGCGCATGCCGCGCATCCTGGTGACCGGTGGAGCAGGCTTCATCGGCTCTCACGCGGTCGAAGCCCTGCTCAACGAGGGACGCGAGGTCGTCGTTCTAGACAACTTCGACGATTTCTACTCTCCCGAGGTCAAGCGCGGCAACCTCCGTGCGCTCGTGGGACATCCCGGACTCGCGCTCGTGCAAGGCGACATCCGTGATGAAGCGCTGCTCGAGAGGGTGTTCTCCAGTCATGCGTTCAGCGTCGTGGTGCATCTGGCGGCGCGGGCCGGCGTCCGGCCGTCGATTGAGCAGCCGGCGCTTTACTGTGATGTGAACCTCACAGGGACGGCCGTCCTCCTGGAAGCCTGCCGCAGGCACGGGGTCACCCGGCTGATCTTCGGTTCCTCGTCCTCCGTCTACGGCAATTCGACCCGGCTGCCTTTTTCGGAGCAGGACGGTCTGGATCGGCCGATCTCGCCTTACGCCGCCACCAAGCGGGCGGGCGAGCTCCTGTGCGCGACGTACCACGAGCTCTATCGGCTGAACGTCTTCGCGCTGCGTTTCTTCACCGTCTATGGACCGCGACAGCGGCCGGAAATGGCGATCCACAAGTTCACGCGCTTCATCGATGGCGGCCACCCCGTGCCGCAGTTCGGCGATGGCTCGACGCGGCGTGACTACACCTACATCAGCGATATCATCGACGGGGTCCTGCGGTCGATCGAACGGGTGCAGGGCTTCGAGATCATCAACCTGGGCGGCTCGCAGACGACGCGGCTGTCCGAATTGATCGCCCTTCTGGAAAAGCACCTCGATCGGAAAGCGCGGATCCAGCGGGAGCCGGCTCAGGCGGGCGACGTGAACGCCACCTACGCGGACGTGGAGAAGGCGCGGCGAATCCTGGGCTACGAGCCCAGGGTCCCGATAGAGGAGGGCCTGCGCCGCTTCGTCGAGTGGTACAGGAAACAGAAAGGGAGGGCATGAACATCGCGGTGGTGGGGACAGGTTACGTGGGTCTGGTGACCGGCGCCTGCTTCGCCGAGTTCGGCGTCAGCGTGGTCGGGGTCGACAAGGACGCATCCAAGATCGCGCTTCTCCGGAAGGGCGAGGTGCCTTTCTTCGAGCCCGGGCTGGAGGAGCTGGTGCGACGAAACATGAAGGAAGGGCGCCTGTCCTTCACCACGGATCTGAAAACGGCGGTCGAAGAATCCCTGGTCATCCTGATTGCCGTCGGGACTCCGTCCCGCGAGGGCGGGGGCGCCGATCTGATCTTCGTGCGCGAGGTCGCCCTGAACATCGCCCACCACATGAACGGCTACAAGGTGATCGTGACCAAGAGCACGGTCCCGATGGGCACGGGAGCCCTGATCCGACGCCTGATCGAGGACAATCTGGTCCACAAGACTCCGTTCAGCGTGGCGAGCAACCCCGAGTTCCTGCGCGAGGGCGCCGCCATCGAGGACTTCATGCGTCCGAACCGTGTGGTGATTGGCGCCGAGGACCAGCAGGCCGCCGCCATCCTGAAGGACCTGTACAATCCGCTCTACCTGATCGAGACGCCGTTCGTGATCACCAGCGTCGTGAGCGCGGAGATGATCAAGTACGCCAGCAACGCGTTTCTGGCGACGAAGATTTCCTTCATCAACGAAATGGCCAATCTCTGCGAGGCGGTCGGCGCCGACGTGCACGAGGTGGCGCGCGGGATGGGTCTCGACAACCGGATCGGGAGGAAGTTCCTGCATCCCGGTCCGGGCTTCGGCGGGTCGTGCTTCCCCAAGGACACACTTGCCATCCTGCAGATGGCCTCCGAGGCCGGCGTCCCGGCGCGTATCGTTCAGGCGGTGATCGAGGTGAACCAGCACCAGGCGCGGCGTATGGTCGAGAAGATCGCGGACGCGGTCGGCGGGGTGCAGGGGAAGAGGGTGGCTTTTCTCGGTCTTTCCTTCAAGCCGAACACCAGCGACATCCGCGATTCTCCGGCCATTGGCATCATCCGGGAGCTCTTGGCCGGTGGCGCCCGCGTACGGGCGTACGACCCGGTCGCCATGCCCGACGCCCGCCAGGCGCTCCCCGACATCGAGTACGCCGAGGACACCTACGATGCCGCCCTCGGGTGCGACGCGCTGGTGATTGCCACGGAATGGAACCAGTTCCGCAATCTCGACTGGGAGCGAGTGAAGAGCGCCCTCCGTTCCCCTGTGGTCGTCGACCTGCGGAACGTCTGCGAGCCGCACCACATGAAGGATCTCGGGTTCCGCTACGCCGGCGTGGGGCGGTGATGGGCGACACGCGCCGCTATCTGGTCACCGGGGGAGCGGGTTTCATCGGCTCGAACATCGTGGAGGCGCTCCTGCGGCGGGGTGAACGCGTCGTGGTCCTGGACGATTTTTCGACGGGGCGGCCCGAAAACCTCGAGGCAGCCATCCGGACGGGACCCGCCGGTTCGCGCGACACGGAGACCCACCGGGGCGACATCCGGGATGAGGCGATGGTGCTCCGGGTGATGCGCGGCGTGACGCACGTGCTCCACCAGGCCGCCCTTCCGTCCGTCCAGCGCTCGGTCGAGGATCCGCTGGCCAGCCATCAGGTGAACGCGACCGGCACGCTGAATCTCCTGTCCGCAGCCCGTGCCGCCGGAGTGAGGCGCTTCGTCTACGCGTCTTCGTCCTCGGTCTACGGCGACACGCCCGAGCTGCCCAAGGTCGAGACCATGACCCCCGCCCCCCTGTCGCCCTATGCCGTCAGCAAGCTCGCCGGGGAGTACTACTGCCGGATCTTTCACGGTCTCTATGGTCTCGAGACGATCTCGCTGCGGTATTTCAACGTGTTCGGTCCGCGCCAGGACCCGACGTCGGAGTATGCGGCCGTCGTTCCGAATTTCGTCCAGGCGGCCCTGTCCGGAAAGGCGCCGGCGGTTCACGGTGATGGGCTGCAATCGCGCGATTTCACATACATCGACAACGCCGTGGAGGCCAACGTCAGGGCGTGCGAGGCGCCCTCCACGGCGGCGGGTCGCGCGTTCAACGTGGCTTGTGGGGAGAGCGCCACACTGCTCGATCTGCTGCGTTGCCTGGAGGGCGTGATCGGCTCCCCGATCCGGCCCGTGCACGATCGACCGCGGCCGGGGGACGTGCGGCATTCCCTGGCCTCGATCGACGCGGCGCGTCGGGACCTCGGCTACTCGCCGTCGGTTGGTCTCGAGGAAGGAGTCCGCCGCACCGTCGCCTGGTTCCGTGCATGAGGCTCTCGGTCGTCATCCCCGTCTACAACGAGGCCGGTACCATCCGCGAGATCGTGCGGAGGGTGGAGTCGGTCCCGATCGAAAAGGAAATCGTCCTCGTCGACGACGGCTCCACGGACGGCACCCGAGCCATTCTCGGCTCCGGGATGGGGCCCGACGTCGCGGTGGTCCTCCACGACAGGAACCGGGGCAAGGGGGCAGCGCTCCGCACCGGCTTCGAGCGCGTCCGGGGCGATGTGGTCATCGTACAGGACGCGGACCTTGAGTACGATCCGGAGGAATACCCGCGTCTTCTGGGCCCGATTCTCGAAGGAAAGGCGGATGTGGTGTACGGGTCGCGGTTCGGAGGTGAGACGCATCGCGTGCTGCTGTTCTGGCATTACGTCGGTAACCGCTTCCTCACGACGCTGTCGAACATGTTCACGAACCTGAACCTCTCCGACATGGAGACGTGCTACAAGGTGTTCCGTGCGGATCTCCTCAAGCGTCTTCGTCTCCGGTCCAATCGGTTTGGCTTCGAGCCGGAATTCACCGCCAAGGTCGCCCGGCTGGGGTGCCGAATCTACGAGGTACCCATCACCTATCACGGTCGCGGGTACGAGGCCGGCAAGAAAATCACCTGGAAGGACGGCCTGACGGCAATCGGTTGCATCATCAGGTATCGGTTCTTTGACTGAGACGAGCCGCCTTCCGCTCTACGCGGTCATCCTCGCAGGAGGCTCGGGGACGCGGCTGTGGCCCTTGGCGAGGATCGCTCGTCCCAAGCAGTTCCTGCCGCTGGTCCGTGGTGAAAGCCTGTTCCAGGCGACCTATCGTCGTGCCGTCGGCCTGGCCGGGCGTTCACGCGTGCTGGTCGTGGCGGGAGATCGTCATGCCCGCCAGGTGCGGCGTCAGGCCCCTGGTCTCGATCGCGCGCGGATTCTCCTGGAGGAGACGGGGCGCAACACCGCCTGCTCGATCGCCCTGGCTGCTCTGTGGATCCAACGGCGCTGCGACGACGCCGTCATGGCCGTCCTGCCCTCGGACCATTTCATCCCGCGAGGGCCCGCCTTCCGGGTCACTCTGCGCCGGGCGGCGGGTGCCGCCCGGCGCTTCGGGAACGGACTCGTCACGATCGGAATCCGACCCCGCTCTGCGGATACCGGCTTCGGGTACATCCGATCCTCCAGCGCGACGGTCGCGCCGGGTGTCCATCGGGTGGCGGCCTTCCTGGAGAAGCCCGCGGCGGTCACGGCTGCGCGATTGGTTCGATCGCCTCGAGTGTTCTGGAACAGCGGGATGTTCGTCTGGACGACCGCGGCCCTCCTTGCGGAGTTGCGCGCTCATCGTCCGGATGTCCTCGCGCCGCTGGAGGCCTGGTCGCGGCGGGCGGGCCGGTCCCGGTGGAGGGTGCCCCGGAGCGTTCTTGCCAGGGTGCCCGCCATCGCGATCGACAAAGCGGTCCTGGAGCGCTCCCGGGCGACGCTCGTGGTTCCCAGCGCCCTGCCGTGGTCCGATGTCGGGAGCTGGGCGGCGTTCGGCGGGCTGGGTCGCGGTGACCGCCACGGCAATCGGGCCATGGGCGACGGGCTCTTCTTCGATTCGGCACGCTGCCTCGCCGTGAACCCGGGCGGGCTCTCGGTCTTCGTGGGCGTGAACGATGTCGTGGCCGTGCGCGACGGAAACGCTCTGCTCGTCTGCCACATCCGGGCGGCCCAGCGCGTCCGAGAGGCCGTCGAAAGGCTGCCGGCACGTCATGCGGGCGAACGGTAGGTGAGCCAGGTGGCGTTCGACACCCTCGCCAACGGCGCGGTCAAATGGGGGCTGGTGGCGCTCATCATCTTCACGCCGCTCGCCTTCGGGACGGTCGAGCAGTGGTCGCTCGCTCTCATGGAGTGGGGGATTGCCACGCTGGCGGTCCTCCACGTCCTCGGGGGGCTCTGGGGCTCCGGATATTCGAGACGAGGCCGGGACGGAAGGACTGGCCTCGAGGTCGCGGCGCTTCTTTTTCTCGGGGTTTGCGCCGTCCAGATCATCCCGATCCCGCTCGGCTGGCTCAGGGTCATCTCGCCCGAGTCGGCCCGGATGTATACACCCATCGCCCCCCCTACGTTCGCCGACGGAATTCAAGCCGACGCCGCTCAGGACCTGCACGACGAGCCGGTCCTGAACCCCTCTATGCCCGGAAGGCGTCCGATCAGCATTCGGCCCGGAGAGACCCGTTCACGCCTGCTCCTGGTCGGCAGCCTGGCGGCTCTTTTTTTCCTGATGGCCGCGTGGGTGGACCGCGGCGAACGGGCCGTGTTCGTGATCGCCACGGTCACGACAGTTGGCTTTCTGGTCGCGCTGCACGGTCTCGTTCAATTCCTGACGTGGAACGGCAGGATCTACTGGATACGCAAGGTGCCCCCGTCGTCACCCTTCGGACCGTTCGTCAACCACAATCATTTCGCGGGCTATGTGGAGATGGTGATCCCCGTCGCCATCGCCCTGACGTTCTACCTCGTCGCCTTGCGCAGCCGGGACAGGCTCGCACGACCCTCCAACGACGGGGCCCCCTGGTCGCCGTGGGGGCGTTCGGAGGGTCGCTGGGAACGCTGGGGTCAGGCGGGTCTCGCCCTTTTCGCCGCGGTCATCCTGATTGTGTCGCTGATCTTCTCCCTGTCCCGCGGCGGGATCCTCTCGACCTGTGTCAGCGGGCTGATTCTGTTCGCCGTGATCCGGCGCCGCGTTCCCTCCCGTCTGCTGGCCTGGTCCGTGGCCGGGTCGCTCCTTCTGGTCGTCGCTCTTCTGGTCGCCCTGATCGGCGCGGATATCATCGCCGACAAGGTTCGCATGTCGCAGGATCTTCCGAGCGAGGCCTCGTTCCGTTCGCGTCTGATCGTGTGGGACGGAGTGGTCAGGAACCTGCCGGGGGTTCTCTGGATGGGCGCGGGGCTCGGCACGTTCGAGGACAGTTTCGCTCCACACACGCCCCCCGGTTCCTCGACCCGCTGGGACAAGGCGCACAACGACTACCTGCAATTCCTCTGGGAAACGGGCCTCGTCGGGGGACTGATCCTGCTCGTATGTGGGGTGCGATTCGGGCGGCGTTATTGGTGGCCGGCGCTCAGGAGCCGCGATCATCCGCTCGATCTGCTGCGCGTCGGTGTCGCGGTCTCGCTGCTGAGTCTCGCCCTGCATTCCCTGGTCGATTTCAATCTGCAGATCGGGGCGAACGGCTTTCTGTGCGCTCTCTTGGGCGGTCTTCTGGTCGGACTGGACCGGGTCGTGCGCAGCGAGCAGGTGGGCCGCCCGGTCCTGGTGCGGGACGGGACGTCGCCCTCGTGAGACGCGATTGCGGGTGGCCCCGGGCCGTCGTATATTACGCGAACTCCACGGAGAGAGGCGTTTGGCGAGAAAGGCCCTGATCCTGGGCTTCCTGGCGATTCTGGTCGTCGAGAGCGTCTACTTCGGTCGACGCTGCATCGCGGCCGTGCAGCGACTGAGGGGAGAGCTCGCGTTTTTCCGCAACGACCACCGGGCGGCATGGAGCGATTATCAGTCGGCCCTCGCGTGGGGCGGGGACCCCGACCCGGTGGAAACCGACGAGATTGAGCTCCTTCTCTTCGGGCTGGACCAGCAGGAGGCCGGGATCAAGCTGGATGTGCCGATGCCTGAGGAAACGGCGGTCCGACAGGCGCAGGCGCTCGTTGCTCGCCGGCTTCGAGCGACCCCGTACAGGGCTTATGACTGGTCCCTTGCGTCCGACATCTATCTCCATCAGGCCCGAAAGGAGCGGCGCGCGGCATCGCTCGATCTCTCACAGCTCTCCGAGGATCCGCTCGCGAATCTGACGCGGAACGAATGGCTCGGTGTCCTGGCGCTGGAAACGGCGACACGATGGGAGCCGAACAACTATATCTACCATGACCTCCTGGTGGAGTTTCTTCTCGAGATCGGCAGCGTCGGGAAGGCTGCGGATCACTGCCGGCGCGCCGTGGCCGCCTTCCCTCACCTCGACGATCATCGGTACCTAGTGCGCCCCAAGCTGTCGCCGGAGCTTTTGGAAGCGGCCCTTCAGGGATTCGAAGATGCGGCCGAGGGGATCTCCATGGTGACCCGGGCCGAGATCGCCTGCGACACGGCCCGCCTTCTGATCCAGAACGGCCAGGACGTGCGCGCCGTTCCGTATCTGACAGGGGCGATCGCAGACTCCCCCCGGTCCTTTCTCGCTCACTATCTGCTGGGCGACCTGCGTTACAGGACGAAGGAGTATCAGGAAGCCATCGAGCACCTGGAACAGGCCGCCCGGCTGAAGCCCAGCGATCCGTGGCCCCACTATCTTCTGGGACGTGCGCATATGGCGTTGGGGGAGATCGGGCCCGCCGTCTCCGAGATGCGCCAGGCGCGCGAGGCGGCGCCGACCGAGGTCCAGTTCTTTCACGGGCTGGGAGAGGTCCTGGAAAGCGCCGGAAAGCTTCCGGAGGCCGAGCGGCAGTTCGTCGCGGCAACGAACCTGCATCCTCACGATGCGGCCGCCTGGTGGGCTCTGCTGGCCTTCTATGAGAGACACCACCAGGGTGACACGGCGGACGTGTGCGCCATCCTGCTCCGACTTCTGCCCGAGGACGCGGAGGCCCGCAACCGCTGCGCCCGCCTGGGGGAGGGAGCGCCATGAAGGCCGTCGGGCGGGAGTTCGGCGGGCCCCTGTTGATCCTCGCCGGTCTCTCCTACTTCATCTTCCTGTGCCTGGCGCTGGTGTGGCTGCACCTTCCGTCCGAGATGGTCCTGGTGTTCACCGTGGCTGGCGTCGCGGTGCTCGTCCTGATGCTCAAGCCTCTCATCGGGATCCATGCGTTCGTCATGCTCATCTACTTCGAGAACATCCTCACCACCAAGAGCGGCGTGACGGGGATGAAAGTGGCGGGACCGATCATCCTGGTCGGCTGGCTGTTGAGCCTCGCGATGCGGCGACAGCCCCTCTTCCGAGTCGACGCCTTCACCGTCCTGATGTTCGTCTTCCTGGGATGGCTCGGCCTCTCGTTCACCTACGCGCTCGACAGCGGTGAAGCACTGACGCGCTTCATGACTTTTTTCCAGCTGGTCGTGGCCACGCTCATGTTCACGTCGGTCGTGGACAGCCTTCCGAAGCTCCGCGGTGTCTACTGGTCCATCGTGATCTGGACGTCGATCGCGGCCATCGCCGGTCTGGGCATGTATTATCTGCAGCTGAGTCGCACGGTTTCGGGCTTCCGGGGGGACCGCAACGCTTTCGCCATCTATGCAAATCTCGCCATGGTCTGCACGTACGTCCTGTATCAGATCTCCGAAGGCCACGCGAAGATCCTTCTGATGGGGATCCTGCCCGTGCTCCTCTTCGGGGAGGCGCTCACCTTCTCGCGCGCCGGCGTCCTGGCCATGGCGTGCGCTCTCGTCCTGGTGTGGTATCGCATCGCGCAGGCCAGGAGAATCGGCGTGCTCATTGCGTCCATCGGCGTGCTGGTCGCGGTGGTGATGTTCTTGCCCGATTCTTTCTGGAACCGCGTCAACACGATCATTCCGTCGGTGGAGGAGAAGAAGGAGACCTTCGGCACCCGACTCAACCTGTGGGAGATTGCGCTCCAGATGATCAGGGATCATCCGCTGACGGGGGTCGGAATAGGAAACTTCGCCCCCGCCTCGGTGCGCTACGCCCACGGTGAGCTTCTCGTGAAGCGGCTGGTCGCCCACAACGCCTACCTCAGCGTGGCTGCGGAAACGGGTCTGGTGGGGCTGGCCCTGTTTCTTCTCCTCCATTGGCTCGCCTGGAGATCCATCCGCAGGGCGATGCGGGCGGGGGCCGCCGCCAAGGATCAGCAAATGCGCATGATCGCGATCGCGGCCGAAGGCTGTCTTCTGGCCATGATGCTCGCGGGTCTTTCCGTGGCGAGCGAGGGGCTCAAGTATCTGTGGTTCTATTTCGGTCTGGCCGCGAGCCTGGGTCGGATCGCGTCCCGCGTGAACGTCACGGACGCGCGCGACCATGCGGTCGCTCGCCGCGCTCCCCCTCACCGTCCTGCCGGCGAGCAGGTTCATGCGCCGGTCTGACCGGACCATGCGTCGTCCCGGAGACTCCTGGATACCCTACTACCTTCCCCAGACGGGCCGGGAGGAGGTTCGTCAGGCCACGGAGTCGATTCGTTCCGGCTGGCTCACGACCGGCCCGAAGGTGCACCGTCTGGAGGAAGGAATCCGCCGTCTCGTCGGGGCCTCTCACGCCATCGGCGTCAATTCGTGCACCGCCGCCCTGCATCTGGCGCTGGCGGCGTGCGGTGTGGGGCGAGGCGACGAGGTCATCACGAGCCCCTATACGTTCGCTGCCACGGGAGAGACGATTCTCTACCAGGGCGCTCGCCCCGTGTTCGCGGACATCGTCCCGGAGACGCTGAATATCGATCCGGAGGCGATTGCCAGGGCGGTGACGCGCCGGACGCGCGCCATCGTGCCGGTCCACATCGCCGGGCTTCCCTGCGACATGGATCCGATCCTCTCGATCGCCCGGCGGCACGGTCTCGCGGTCATCGAGGATGCTGCCCATGCCCTCGGAGCCGATCTGAGGGGACGGCCCGTCGGCCGGCTCTCGAACGTCACGTGCTTCAGCTTCTACGCGACGAAAAACCTGACCACCGGCGAGGGCGGCATGATGACGACCGGTGACGGGCGGCTCGCCAATCGCCTGCGCCGCCTGAGCTTGCACGGACTCTCACGTGACGCCTGGAAGCGGTACACGAAGGGCGGGTCGTGGAAGTACGACGTCGTGGAGATGGGCTACAAGTACAACATGACCGACGTCGCCGCGGGCCTGGGACTGGCGCAGCTCGCACGTTTCCCGATCATGCAGCGGCGCCGAGGCCACCTGGCGAGGCGTTACGGCACGATGCTGCGGGGCTGCGAGGCCTTCGATCTGCCGGCGGAGTCTCCGGGAGCGACCCATGCCTGGCACCTCTACGTCCTGAGGATTCGCCCCGGGGTGCTGCGCATCGGGCGGGACGAGCTGATCGATCGTCTCAGAGCACGGGGGATCGGCACCAGCGTGCATTTCCTGCCCCTGCATCTCCATTCCTTCTACCGGAAGAAATTCGGGTTCAGGAGGGGAGACTTTCCACACACGGAGCGGGAATCCGGGAGGGCCCTGTCGCTTCCGCTCTACCCGGCGCTCCGCACCCGGCATCAGGACCGCGTGATCGAGACGCTCTTCGATCTGGCTCGCCGTTACCGGCGATGACGGAGCGCGACGCCGGACTGTCCTACTGCCGGGGTCCCGCCAAGCGGGCGTTCGATCTGGCGGGTTCCCTCGTGTCTCTGATCGTCCTGGCCCCGCTGGTCGTCCTGCTGGCTCTGCTGGTCGTCGCGTTCATGGGTCGTCCCGTCTTTTTCGTGCAGGAGCGCATTGGCCAGGACGGACGGCCCTTTCGCCTGCTGAAATTCCGCACGATGCGCGCGCGGGTGGCACCGGGCCTGGAGATCACGGGGAGCGGAGACCCCCGCATCACGCGGCTGGGCCGTTTGCTCCGCGCGACCAAGCTCGATGAATTGCCGCAGTTCCTCAACGTCCTGCGGGGCCATATGTCTCTGGTAGGACCGCGTCCTGAGGTGCCCCGTTACGTGGCCCTGTACACGCCGGAGCAGCGCCGCGTGCTCCTCGCGCGTCCGGGCCTGACCGACCCCGCCACCCTCCTGTTCAGGGACGAGGAGTCGCTGCTCGGATCCGTGCCGGAGTCCGGGAGGGAGCGCTACTACATCGAGGACATCCTGCCGACCAAGCTCGCCATCAATCTGGATTACCTGGTCCGCGCCGGGTTCATCTACGATCTGAAGCTCCTCGGTCGCACCCTCATGGCGATCATGCGTGGCCGGGCGGGGTGATGCCTCTCCTTCTGTGGACCTGCGTCGCGCTACTGGCTCACGCCTACGTCGGATACCCCCTCTCTCTTCTCGTCCTCCGCCTGCTGCGGGGTGATCGATCCCGGCATGTCCAGGACGACCGCACGCCGTCGGTGAGTCTCGTGATCTCGGCCTACAACGAGGAGGCCATTCTGGGGAGAAAGCTGGACAACAGCCTGATGCTCGATTATCCGAAGGATCGCCTGCGGATCTACGTGGTCTCGGATGGATCGACCGACGCGACCGACGCCATCGCGGCGGAATACGAGTCGCGCGGCGTGTTGCTTCGGCGCTTCAGCGGTCGGCGCGGGAAGGTCGCCTGCCTGAACCACGTGGTGCCCGAACTGACCACCGATCTCGTGGTCATGTCCGACGCCAACTCCATGTATGAGCCCGGGAGCCTGCGCCGCCTGGTGCGACACTTCACCGACGAGCGCGTCGGCTGCGTGTGTGGGGCGCTGCGCTACGTCAACCCCCGTCGACTCGCCGCCGGAGAAGGAGAGCGCGTGTACTGGGCCTACGAAGATCTCATCAAGAGGCTGGAGAGCTCGCTGGGTTCCCTGCTCGGCGCCAACGGAGCGATCTACGCCTATCGCCGCCCGCTGTTCAGGCCCGTTGACCCCCTGATGTTCTGCGACGACATCATCCCCATCCGTATCACGCTCGGGGGGTTCCTGACACTCTATGACACGGAGGCCCGGTGCACCGAGGAATCGGCTGCCGAGGCGGTCGAGATGAGGCGGCGCCGGCGGCATGCCTCGTTCGGACTGAGGTCGATCGCGCACGTCGCCCTGGAGGCCGTGCGCCGCGCGCGGATCCTCGTGCTCTATCAGTGTCTGTCCCACCGCATCCTCCGGTGGGGCACCGGGCTCGCCCTGGCGGGGCTCCTGCTCGCGAGCCCCGGTCTGCCAACCCCCTGGAGGACGCTCGCGCTCGGGGGACAGGCGTTTCTGTACGGGGCCGCCGCCGTAGGCTTCGTCACCAGCCGGATGGGACTCCGGCTCATCCCCTTTTATCTCCCGTATTACTTCGTCGCCATCTCCGTTTCCGGGTTGGCCGGCCTCGTGTCCTGTCTCCTCCGCACGGACGCGCCCTACTGGGAGCCACGCCAGTAATCCTTGACCCCACAGGGTTTTTCTTGACAGGCCGTGATCGTCACGGTATATAGAAAGCTCATCCACGCCATGCCCAGCGCCGGTGACTCAGCCGCGATGGCGAGTGCTCGGATTACTCGAATGACACAGCTGCTCAGAAACCGTAGAAGGCTGCTCTTCGTGGCCTGCGACGTGGCCGCCGTGCTGCTGGCGAACGCCCTGGCCGTCGCCTTGCGGTTCGATTTCGACTGGGGCGCCTTCCGAGTTCGAACCTATCGCAACGTCGAGCTCGTCCTGCTCGATCTGCTGCTCACGCCTCTCCTCTTCTCCGTCTGCGGGCTCTATCAGGGGTACTGGAAATACGCCGGCCTGGATGATCTGTTCCGGCTCGTCAGGGCCATCACGATGCGAACCGTCGCGCTGATCGTCCTGTTCTACGCCCTCGGATTCACGGGGTTGTCCCGCGCGGTCCTGATCATCGATACCGTTTTGCTGCTGCTGTTCACCGGCACGATCCGTCTGGCCCCCCGTTTCCGATTCGAAATCTTTTCGTTGCGAAAACGCGCGGCAGGCGCGCGAACCCTGATCATCGGCGCGGGGGATACGGGTGAGTCGTTGCTGCGGGAGCTCGGGAAGAGCCCGCATCCCGAGTACAACCCGGTCGGGTTCATCGATGATGACAGGGACAAGGCCGGCGTCAAGATCCATGGGGTCCCGGTTCTGGGGGACACGGGTCGTCTCGAGAGGATCATCGACGAGCAGGGTGTTCGGGAGGTCATCATCGCCATCCCGAGCGCGTCCAGTCGGAGGCGGCAGGAGATCTTCGACATCTGCCGGCGCACGAACGCCCGGTTCAAGACCGTGCCGACCCGCGGCGAGCTCCAGCGGGGAGCGGCGCGCATCGGCCAGATTCGGTCGGTCGATCTGGACGATCTTCTGGGCCGCGACGTGGTCAGCCTGGATCGGCAGATCCTGCGGCAGAGTCTCAGCGGCAGGCGAGTGCTGGTCACGGGGGCCGCCGGTTCCATCGGCAGGGAGCTGGCACGTCAGATCGCCGCGTACGGGCCGAGCGAGCTCGTCCTCGTCGATCGGAACGAGAACAATCTCTTCTATCTCGAGATGGAATTGAAGGACTCGCATCCGATCCTGAATTCCGGCATGGTGATCGCCGATGTCCAGGACCGTGCCCGGATGCTCGATCTTTTCACGGAGAGGCGACCGCAGATCGTGTTTCATGCCGCCGCGTACAAGCACGTTCCCCTCATGGAGGGCAACCCCCTTGAGGCGATCAAGAACAACGTGATGGCCACCCTGCACCTGGCGGAGATCGCGAATCAGGGGAAGGTGGAGCGATTCATCTACATCTCCACGGACAAGGCGGTTCACCCCACGAGCGTCATGGGGGCGACCAAGCAGCTCGGCGAGCGGCTGATCCAGAGTCTCTCCGGCAATGGGACGCGCTTCATGGCCGTCCGATTCGGCAACGTTCTTGGGAGCGACGGCTCGGTGATTCCGACGTTTCGCAGGCAGATCGCCGCCGGAGGCCCCGTGACCGTCACACATCCCGAAGCATCGCGTTTCTTCATGACCATCCCGGAGGCGGTGCAACTCGTGATGCTGGCGGGCGCGATGGGGGAGGGAGGAGAGACCTTCCTGTTGAGGATGGGTGAACCGGTTCGCATCGCGGACCTCGCTCGGAACATGATCGAGCTGTCCGGCCTGAAGCCCGACGTAGACATCCCGATCGTCTTTACCGGGCTGCGCCCGGGCGAAAAGCTGCATGAGGAGCTCAAGAGCGACCGGGAGGAGGCGCTCCCCACCTCCAACGAGGAAATCATGGTCCTCACCGGCATCGAGCCGTTGAACGAGGGCGGCTGGCGGAAGCTGGCCGAGGCCGAAGCGGCTGTCCGCGAGGGTCGAATCCTCGACGCACTGGAAGCTCTGAGGAGCCTCGTGCCCGACTATCACTCCGTGGCCCCGGCGGACAGCCCGCAGGCCTGGTCCGCCACGACCAAGGTGGTCGAATTCGGCGCGAAACGGCGCGCGGACGCGCCGGCGTCGTGAGTGTGAGGCGTCGCTGAGGGCTCGCTCTTCCCGCCGCGCCACGGCCGCTCCGGTTCGTCCGCGGACGAAACCCTTCCTCGGCTATAATCAAGAGCGGAGTCGCTCCAATCCTCTCGATGCCCTGTAAGGATGGGAAGAGTGCCCGAGCGTCGCGTTCAACGGCTGTTGGCGCCCAGCGCCACGGAACGATTGTGAGCCCTCGTCTGGTCATGCGCTGGCTGATGATTCTGGCGTCCATGTCCACGACGGCCCTTTCGGCGACGCGGGGGCCTGCCGCCGCCGGGACGTTCCTTCTCCAGAGCCTGAGCTACGAAGAGAAGGACGGGGGGCTCGCGGTCACCGTGCGAACATCGATGCCCGTGGCACGGTTCTCGCTGAGCCTGCCGTCCAGCGGAGGCTCGGAGGCGACGCTCGTGATTCCGGAGGCGGGCTCGGGGCTGCAGCCGCGCTACGTGCCCAACAGCCCTCTCCTCTCCGAGATTCGCGTCGCGACGCCCGACGGTGCGACGGGCGTCGAAGTGCACTTCCTGCTTGGGCGATCGACCATCGCCGCCATCGAGCAGAGCGAGGGTGGAATGACGCTGCGCATCGTCGCCTCCTCTGGACAAGCCGCGGGTGAGACGGCGCGCATGCCGGAATACCGGGTCGGAGTGGGGGATAAGCTGGAAGTCTCGGTGTTCGGGCACGAGGACCTGAGCAAGGTCGTCGAGGTCCGCGGCGACGGCACGATCAACTATCCCCTGATAGGCGACCAGCAGGTGGAGGGTAAGACGGTCTCGCAGATCGACGACGAGATCACCCGTGTCCTGGGCAAGGACTATCTCGTCGACCCCCAAGTCAGCGTGGACGTGCGCGAATACCAGAGTCAGTGGGTCACCGTCATCGGAGAAGTACGCAACCCGGGGCAATACGTTCTCAAGCGCAACATGCGACTCATCGATCTCCTGGCCGCGGCCGGCGGGGCCACCAAGGAGGCCGGCGCCCAGATCCTCATCACCCGGAGGACGGGAAAGGACGAGGCACCGCAACAGATCGCGGTGGATCGGGAACGTCTCCTGAGCCGGGACAATGTCGACGGCAACCCCCTGCTGGTTCATGGCGACATCATCGCCGTCGGCGAGAAGGAGGCCTTCTATATCCGCGGGGAGGTCAACAAGCCCGGGATGTACTATCTGGAGAGCGGCCTGACGATCATGAATGCGATCAGCGTCGCCGGTGGGCTGACGCAGTTCGCGAACCGCAAGGACATTCAGCTGTTGCGGGAGGACGGGGGCCGCCACGAGAAGCTGAACATCAATTTGAAGGCGATCGAGGACGGCAAGAAGCCGGATGTACCGCTGCGTCCGAGCGATACCATTATCGTACCCAGACGGGTCTTCTAAGGCCCGACTCCCACAAAGACCTTGCAAATGGCGGGCTTGGTGATAGGATTACGCCATGCTGGATAATTCAGCTCCCGTCGAAGAAAGGCGGGAGGTGCATCTTCTCGACTATTGGCGCCTGATCTGGCGTGGTCGCTGGACCGTTCTGAGTATCTTCGTCGCGGTCGTGACGCTGGTGGCGATCGGGACCTTCACGCAGAAGCCCGTGTATCGGGCGGTGGCGACGGTCGAGATCGCACCGGTGTCGCGCAAGGTCGCCCCCGTCGCCGATGTCGCCGATCTCGGCACCGCCAGCTTCGGCTGGTTCGCCGAGGAGCGTTACTTCAACTCGCAATACGAGATCATCAAGAGCCGGGACGTGGCGACCCGCGTGTTCGACAAGCTCGACCTCTACAATCATCCGCGCTTCAAGAGCACCGACGACCCGATCGGCGCCCTGACCAAGATCATCGAGGTCGAGCCGGTGAAAGACACGGGCATCGTGGAGATCAGCCTGGAGGGAACCAAGCCGGAGGAAGTCGCCACGTGGGTCAACGCCATCGCCGATGCCTACGTCAGTCGCAATCTCGACCAGGCGGTCCAGGCGACGTCCCAGGCCGTCACCGCCCTTCTCCGGGAGATCGCCCCTCTCAAGGAGCGGCTGGAGGACACGCAGTCGAAAACCTTCGATTTCGCCGAAAAGGCGAACCTCTACGTGCCGGAGAACCAGCAGAAGATCACCAACGAGAAATTGTCTTCGCTCCAGGCCCAGTACACGGAAATCCAGGTCAAGCGCGCCCAGTTCGAGAGCCTTCTGCACGAGATCGACGAGGTGACCCGCAACGGCGGCTCCTACGAGAGCGTCCAGCAGATCGGCGCGGACCCCGTCATCATCGACCTGCTCCGGGAAAAGGTCCAGCTCGAGAGGGAGTACGAGAAGCTGCTGGTCACCTACAAGGACAAGCACATCCGCGTCCTCGAGAAGCAGAGCGAGCTCGACAAGATCAACCAGAAGATCACCTCGGAGGCCAATCGGGTCATCGACGGTCTGCGCACGCAGCTCGCCCTTCTGCGCGATCAGGAGTCGAAGCTCGGCCGCTCCGTCGATCAGGCGAAAGAGGAGTCCCTGCAGGTGAATCGGAAGGCCACGAGCTTCCAAATGGTCCAGGGTGAGGCCACCGAGACGAAGCGGATCTACGACCTGATCAATACACGGGTCAAGGAAATCACCCTCAGCTCCAGCCTGCTCAGCAACAACCTCCGCATTCTGGACAAGGCTCCCGTGCCGACCGTGGCGGTGAAGCCGCGGTCCCTCCTGAACATCGGGATCGGGATCCTGCTTGGGCTGTTCCTCGGCGTCGGGACGGTCTTCTTCATGGACTATATCGACAACACGGTCCGCACCTCCGAGGACGTCGAGCAATTCCTGCGGTTGAATCTCCTCGCGATCGTTCCCCGGCAGGGCGCGGAGGTCGGGCACGCGGTCCGTGAGGCCTATCAGACACTGCGGACGAGCCTGCTCTTCTCGAGAAAGACCAAGGGGACGAATCTCGTGCTGGTCACCAGCGCCGGACCGCAGGAGGGGAAGACCAGCACGATCGTGAACGTCGCACGGACCCTCGCGACCGCCGGCGAGAGGGTCATCGTTCTCGACTGTGACCTGCGCCGCCCAGCCGTCCACCAGCGTCTGAATCTGGGACGGGACGGAGGGATCACGAATTACATCCTGGCCTCCGAGGGGGACGACTGGAAGAACTACGCCCGGGCGACCGACCTACCGAGTCTTTATGCGATCACCAGCGGGCCGCTGCCACCGAATCCCGCCGACGTGTTCGGTCACGAGCGATTCAAGATGCTGCTCGACGAGCTGCGGCACCACTTCGATTGGATCTTCATCGACTCGCCGCCCGTCGTGTCTCTTGCGGACGCGGTCATCCTGGCGTCTCTCGCGGACATGGTCACGTTCGTGATCAAGCACAACGAGAACGATCGCGAGATGATCCGGCGATGCGTCACGAACGTGCGGCGCGTCAACCCGAATATCGTCGGCGCCGTGCTGAACAACGTCGACATCGAGCGCTCGCAGTATTACAGCGACTACTACTACGCGGGCTATTACTACTACGGCGAGTCCTCATCCAAGAAGGGAAAGCATCGTCCGAAGACCGGGAGCGGTGGTCCATCCGCCCTGATCGACACGGGAGCGGGAACGAGGATGGACCGGTCGGTCGGCTGAGAGCCGCCTCAGAGCCCCAGTCGCTGGCGGAAGTAAGCGGTCACCCTCGTCAGTCCGTCCTCCAGACCCACGTTCGGCTCCCACAACAGAAGCTCGCGAGCCGCCCGGATGTCGGGCTGACGCACCTTGGGATCGTCTACGGGGAGAGGCTGGTGCACGATGGTGCTCCGGGAGCCCGTCAGCGTGATCACCGCGTGTGCCATGTCCAGCAGCGATATCTCCCGAGGATTGCCCAGGTTCACCGGCCCGGCGTGCGGAGACATGGTCAGTCGGTAGATTCCTTCGACCAGATCGTCGATGTAGCAGAACGACCGGGTCTGACGGCCGTCACCGAAGACGGTCACCGGTTCTCCCCGTAGCGCCTGCGTCATGAAGGCGGGGATGGCGCGTCCGTCGGCGAGACGCATGCGCGGCCCGTACGTATTGAAGATCCGCGCGATTTTCGTGTCGAGACGGTGGGTGTTGCGATAGGCGACGGTCAACGCTTCGGCGAAGCGCTTGGCCTCGTCATACACACCCCGGGGCCCCACGGGGTTGACGTTCCCCCAATACGACTCGTTCTGCGGATGGACGAGCGGATCGCCGTACACCTCCGAGGTCGAGGCGAGCACGAAGGTCGCCCGCTTGGCTCTCGCCAGCCCGAGCGCCTTGTGCGTCCCCAGCGAACCGACCTTGAGCGTCTGGATCGGCAGCTCGAGATAGTCCTTCGGGCTCGCGGGGCTGGCGAAGTGGAGGACGTAGTCGACAGGCCCTTCGACATAGATGTAATTGGTGACGTCGAGGTGGATGAAGCTGAAGGCGCGATTTCGAATGTGGGCGATGTTGTCCGTGGTCCCCGTGAGCAGGTTGTCGACGCAGACGACCTCGAACCCTCGTTCCAGGAAATGCTCGCAGAGATGGGAGCCGATGAACCCTGCCCCTCCGGTGATGAGGACACGCTTGCGCCCGGGATCCGCGACGGACGCCCCACGCTCCGAATCCTTGGTCATGAGCCCGAGTCCCTCCCCAGGAAAAGGGGGCGAGTATAGCGTGGATCGCGCCGCCCCAGCGACCGCGGAGGATCGGCAGGCAGCCGCCACAAGGTCATGATGCGACCATCGCCGTGGTCGAGCGGCGGCGCAGGCCGGCCGCGATCCCGATCGCTCCCCAGACGCACACGAGGACGATCTCGGGATCCGCGGGCGCCCGGATGCGCGCGTCGGCCCAATAGACGAGCGCCGTGACGCAGATGACGGCGATCGGGAGGAGCAACGGGACCGTCCCCGATCGACGGGCAACGCTCAGAAAGACCAGACCCACGGCGAGGAGGACCACCATGAGAGGCACGGTGACCACGGCGCCCCAGCGCTGGAACTCGGTCTCGACCTGTGGGAACGGGTTCCAGAGATTCAGGAACTTGTGCACGACGAGCCAGGGTACGGTCTTCGGGTGATGACGGATGAAATCGGCGGCCAGTCTGAAATCGACGGCGTCCGCGTCGGCCTCGGAAAGTCCATCGGTCAGACGCGCCTCCGGTAGATCAGGCGCGTGCGCCGCCCGCCCCCAGAGCGCCGGATTCTCCATGACGTAGGGGTTGTTCGCTTCCCAGAGCACGACCCCGCCCATCGTGGTGATGGGCACGAGGCGATGATGGACGACATAGTTCCGGATCGTCCAGGGCAGGAGCGTGAGGCAGAAGATCAGCACGCCGCACAGGACAGGGATCACGCGGCGGTTGTGCCCGATCAACAGCCAGACGACTCCGAGCGCGAACGCGAGGGCCATATTGGGACGGGTCAGCGCCGCAAGGGCTCCGAAGAACGCCCAGGCCGACGTCCAGAGGAGGCCTTCGCGCGCCCGAACCAGCGCCCAGGTCGATGCGACGGTAAGGAAGGTGCAGAGAGGCTCCGAGAGCAGCGTGCTGCAGAAGAACAGGGAATACGGGAACACGGCCCAGACGAGCCCCGCGAGGGTTCCGGCTTCCGGACCGAAGATGTAGGACCCGAGGGATAGGACGAGAACTCCTGTGGCAGCGCCCAGGCCGGCCTGCACGACACGAGCCGCGTTCCAATCGTGTCCGCTGATCGCGTAGACGGCAGCGAGCAGGACGCTCTGTCCGGGAGCCCGATGGCTGCGGTACCCGTCCTGAGCGACGTAAGGTCCGCCTTGGGCCATGCTCCAGCCGATGTAATCGTATTGGGCGGCATCGTCGTGAAGTGGGGCATTGGCGTCCACGAAGACCGAGGTGTAGACGATGCGGACGCAGAAGGCCAGCGCGAATATCCCCAGGGAGCGCCAGAACGTGGCCCACGACTCGGGGCTAACGGGGCTGAGGCGTGGCATCGGCGCCGGGTGTCGTGGACGCAAAGATGGTGGAGCCAAGAGGGAACCGGACGATGGTGCGCGGGCCGGCGGCGATCAACTCATACGCCGATGGTTCGACGCGACGTTCCGCGAGGCGCACCTCGATCGGCGTCCCGGAAGGGGAATCGAACGACAGACCCCTCAAGTCCTGAAGCGAGGGCACGAACGGGTCCCCGGTCGGATCGGCAATCCGATCGATCTCGATCAGACGGCGGCCATCCTCGACGCGCGAGGAGTACCGCAGAAACGTGCGAATGAAACTGAAATGCAGGACGGCCGACGTCGGTTCGACCCATACGCGCCCCTGATCGCGGTATCGGCGCAGGAGATCGAGACCATCCAATCCCGTGGAGTCGAAAACCTCGCGGGGGGCGTCGGCCCAATGCGTGTACAGAATCGACATTCCCTTGCGGTCGCACAGACTCTTGAGCCCCGCATCGGTGAGGAGCGCGAGGCTCTGGAGCCCGCGATCGCCGAGGTAGCAGCGCGGAAAGGCGAAGGCCTGCTTGCCGTCGTCGAGCGTCACCAGGCACAGGCCGGCGCGTTGCGTGCCATAGCTCCACTCGGGCGTGGTGAGAGTGCCGGGGATCTCCGGCTGGTATCCTGGCGCTCCGGGCAGGAGCCAGAAGAACCGGAACCCCGCGTGCCGGATGAGATCGGCGCAGTACAGAGGGCTCTTCGGGTTGTCGCCCTCGCAGAAGTCGAGCTTGACGACCAGCAGAGCGGCGAGGACGCCGCCGAGCGCCAGCCCCCCGAGGCTGAAATGCCGCAGCGGCCGGGCGCGCGGGCGCACGAGACAGTACAGCAGCCAGAGAACGCAGCCGAGCAGAAGCGTCGCGAGAACGTACCCGACGCCCCGTTGTCCTTGCGGGAAGGGCGACGGGTACGGGTTGGCGGCGATCTTCCGCGCGAGTCGCTCCCCGCCGACGGCGCACATCCCCATGGTGAAGGTTTTCGCCAGGTTCTTGAGCACCAGGGGCAGGGCGCTCAGGCCCGCCGGACCCAGGCAGGTCGGTGTTTCAGTGTAGGTGTGATTCGACCACACCTGAAGGTGCCGGTACGGCTCTTCGGCCAGCCAGTCCAGGCCGGCCTTCATCGCGGAACGGCTGATGGGTCCCTCGCCCGGCGTGTGCAGCGTGTCGACCCAACCACGCCGGATCCAGGAATCGACGACCACCCTGAAGTCCACGCTGTCCTCGATATGAGGGACGGGCGCATGGGCGTGCTCGTCGAACGAGAGGTACACGCCGGTCACTGGATGATAGAACCAGCACGAATCCGCGATCGGCAGACCGAAGCCTGAGATTCCCTCCCGCCACACCGCGCGCTGGTCGATCGCAGGGTCCGTGAAGAGAAGTCTCCAGGCCGGGGAGCCCCGCGCAATCCATTCGGTCGAGTTGATCAAGGTGTGCACCGCGGTAAACGTTTCCACCGACGCCACGTGGGTATCGGAGGCGATCGTGAGAGCGGCCTGATACGGGTAAGGGTACTTCAGGAGCACGACCTCGTCCGGGTGGACGGCCGGCGCCGCCACCCCGGGCGCCCACACGGCCAGGGTGATCGCGGCGGACACGACAGCACGTGGAAGAAGGGACGGCCCGACGGGGCCGGCAACGGCAGGAGGCATGGCCCGGCATTCTAGCCTGCGGTCGGTAACTCTGCGCGAAAAAAGAACGGCCGCCGGATCCGGCATGAGCGCGATAAGTCATCCTATAATCGGCCTTCCGGAACGGGGTCCGGAGTGGTGCTCCGGCGATTTCGGATGAGGTCGGTCACGATGGGTGCAGGCAAGCACGCTCCTCGGAGCGACCGAACGGGACACGCCCTGATCGACCGGTTTGCGCTCCTCGTCGGACCCTGGTGTGCCGGCCGACTGATCGTAACCCTGCGGCATCTCATGACCTGGACGTCCGTCGGCGAGGAGGTCGTCACCCGACTCCACGAGCAGGGACGTCCTTACGTGCACGCCTTCTACCACGATCAGCTGCTCATGATGACCTACTCCTACCTCGGCTCCTCCTATGGTCGGCGGCTGGCGGTTCTGAGCAGCCGTCACCGGGATGGCGAATACGTGTCCAGAACGCTGGAGCGCTTCGGACACCGCATGGTGCGCGGGTCGACAGGTCGAGGGGGCGTGGGAGGGCTGTCTCGTCTGATTCGAGAGCTCCGGGCCGGATGCGACGTGGCGATCGCGGTTGACGGCCCTCGCGGGCCCCGTCATCGGGCGCAACTGGGGGCCATCGAGGCGGCGCGGCTCGGGCGGGCGCCGATCGTCCCTGTCGCTTTCGCCGCGTCCCGGGCCTGGACCCTGCGGTCCTGGGATGCCTTCCAGGTTCCGCTTCCCCTGTCGCACGCGGCCTTCGTCTACGGGAAGCCGATCGACATTCCGCCACAGTCCGACCGTGACGCGATGGAGCAGGGCCGCCGGGAGCTGGAATCCCGGCTCGAACACCTCACCGCTCGTGCCCGGAGCCTCGCCCAGGGCGTCGGCGGAAGCTCGACCTGCCGCACATCGGACTCGGGCGCGGATCCACGTGTCTCGAGCCCCCGCGACAACGCGCTGTGACCTCCGGCGCCCGCGTCCTGATCGTCGCCGGAGAGGCGTCGGGGGACCTTTACGGCAGCCTCGTCATTCGGGAGATGGCGATCACGCCGACGGCTGCGGACGGCGCCAACAGGACCGTCCGGTTCACGGGCATCGGGGGACCGGCGATGCGCGCGGCCGGTCTGCGCCCGCTGGAGGATGCCGGGAAGCTCGCCGTCACCGGCATCCTCGAGGTCATCGGGAGCGCGGGCGCCATCTGGCGCGCCTATCGCGCGGCTCGAAGCGTCCTGAGGTCGCCCGAGCGGCCCGATCTGGTGCTGCTGATCGATTATCCCGACTTCAACCTGCGTCTGGCGAAGCGCGCGCGCGCGGCGGGAGTTCCGGTGCTTTACTTCGTCAGCCCGCAGGTCTGGGCCTGGCGGAAGGGGCGGGTGCGTCAGATCGCCTCCGTCGTCGACAGGATGCTCGTGATCCTGCCTTTCGAGGAGGAGATCTACCGGCGCGCGGGCATCCCCGTCGAGTTCGTCGGTCATCCTCTTCTCGACCTCGCCCTGCCGTCGCGCTCGAGGGAGCAGGCGCTTCGACCCCTGGGACTCGATCCCGCCCGGCGCACCGTGGCGCTTCTGCCGGGAAGCCGCCGGAACGAGCTGGCGGCGCATCTCCCGATCATGCTGCGCGCGGCGCGCCGCCTTCGGGATGAATTCCGCGACCTGCAATTCCTGCTTCCCGTGGCCCCGACGCTGGTTCTGCAGGAGGTGGAGCGCATCGTCGAGACCGAGCGGGTCCGGTCGGTCACGCCCGGATCGCCTCCGGAGGCGCTCGACTGCCGGCTTGTGCAGGAGGAGCGTTACGATGCGCTCGCGGCCTGTGATGCGGCCGTGGCGTCTTCCGGAACCGCGACCCTCGAGACCGCCCTTCTGGGCGTTCCGTTGGTCATCGTCTACCGGATGAACCCGCTGACCTTCGCGCTGGCCAGGATGATTTCGGACGTGCCGCACATCGGCATGCCGAACCTGATCGCCGGGGAGCGTATTGCTCCCGAGCTGGTGCAGCGCCAGTGCACGCCCGAGAGGATCGCGCGCGAACTGCGGAGGATCCTCGTCGATCCGCGCACCGCCGAATCGATGCGCAACGCGCTGCTGCGCGTGCGGAGCCGTCTCGGCCGCCCGGGAGCGATCGGACGGGTCGCCGCCTCCGCCTGGGGTATGATCGACGGCGCGCGCGGGACAGGGGCCGCGGGAGTCAGCCACGACGACGGGCACGAGCAGGATGAGCGCGGAACGCGATCGTTTCGAGATCAGGAGCATGACCGGCTTCGGCCAGGGCACGGCCGATCGTGACGGCGTCCGCGCGGTGGTGGAGCTCAAGGGGGTCAACCACCGGTACCTCGAAGTGAGAATGAGACTGCCCGCCGAGATGAGTCTCCTGGAGGCTCGGCTCCGGTCGCAGGTCCAGGGGCAGGTGGCGCGCGGGCGCATCGACATGGTGGTCCTGCTCACGTCCTCACGGCCCGTACCGCTCGCCGTGCAAGTGAACCGCGACCTGGTCGCCGCTTACATGAGAGCGGCGGCGAGCCTGAAGAAAGAGTTCGGGGTGAAGGGCTCCGTGGGTCTGGAGAGTCTTCTGGCGATACCGGGTGCGATCACCGTGCAGGGAGATGCGACGCGCTCGGATGGGGCCGAGGCGGACCTGGTCTGCGAGGCGCTGCGCGGTGCCCTGACGGAGTACAACGACGGCCGCACCGCGGAGGCCGGGCGACTGGTCGACGACCTGAAGAATCGTCTCGCGACGATCCGCGCGGCGGCGGGACGCATCGAGCAGGAGGCGGCGGCGCTTCCGGCGCACTACGCGCACCGCATTCGGGAGCGCCTGGCGGCCCTGCTGCAGGGGGAGCATGCGCTCGACACGGGACGCCTGGAACAGGAGGTCGCTCTGCTGGCGGGGCGCGTGGACGTCACCGAGGAGCTGGTCCGCCTCAGGGGGTACCTCGACCAGTCCTCAGCCGTTCTCGAGCGGCCGCAAGGGCCGGTCGGCAAGACATTGGACTTCATCATGCAGGAAATGAACCGGGAGGCGAACACCATCTCCTCCAAAGCGGAGGCTCCGACCGTCTGCGGGGAAGCGCTCCGCATCAAGGCCGAGGTCGAGAAGATTCGCGAGCAGGTTCAGAACCTCGAATGAAATCAGCGCGCGCTGCGAGCGACGACTCCAAGCCCGCCCGCCCGTCGGGCGCCGTGTTCGTGATTTCGGCTCCTTCCGGTGCCGGCAAGACGACCCTGTGCAAACGACTCCTGGAGGACGACCGGGGCATCGATTTCTCGGTCTCCTTCACGACACGCCCGCCCCGTTCGGGGGAGCGGGACGGCATCGACTATCACTTCGTTGGTCGGGACGAGTTCGAGCGTCGACGAGACGATCGCGAATTCGCCGAATGGGCCGTCGTCGGGGGACAGCTCTACGGAACGACCGCGGGCAGCCTGCGGGAGGTGATCGAAGGCGGACGCGACATCCTTCTCGACCTGGACACGCAGGGAGCGAGGAGCATCCGCCGGCAGGTACCGGACGCCGTCCTGATCTTCATCCTGCCGCCCGGCCGGGCCGCGCTCGGGGAACGACTGCAGAGGCGGGGCACCGACGATCCGCAGGAGGTGGCCCACCGGCTCGGTCTGGCGCGCGCGGAAATCGAGAAGTGCCGCGACTATGATTTCGTGATCATCAACGACGACCTGGAGACGGCCTACCGGCAGCTGCGTGCCGTTCTGGAAGCGACGCGCTGCCGCAGCGTCCGCCAGGGGCCCCGCATCGATCGCATCGTGCGCGAGTTCGCCACGCAACCGTAGACGCGGGCGTCGCGGCCTGCAGGCTCTCGATTCGGGAACGCTTTTCGACTAGAATGCGGCGTGGGAGCACGTTCCCGCGCTCCTTTTCGGAGGGTTCATGATCTCGACCGCGACGATCGGCAACAAGTTCGAGTTCATCAGCGTGGCGGGCGAGCGCTGCAAACAGCTGCAGCGCGGCGCGCGCCCGCGCATCGAAACGACGGCCCGCAAGCCGGTGACCGTGGCCATGCAGGAGGTCCTGTCCGGCGTCATTCCTTACAGCTATGGCCCCTTCCCCGAGGAGTACCCGATCGAGGAGGTGGCCGAGGTGACGACCGAGACCTACCCGGTCGATGAGTCGGCGATGGACAACCGTGAGCCGGCCAGCTGAAGGACCGGCGGAGCGCACGAAAAACGGCGGCGCGCGCCCGCGCATCGCGCTGGGGGTGACCGGCGGTATCGCGGCCTACAAGGCGGCGGAGATTGTCCGCGGCCTGGCCCGTGAGGGCGCCGAGGTACACGTCATCATGACGGCGGGCGGCCAGCAGTTCATCACCCCGCTCACGCTCCAGACGCTCAGCGGGCAGCGCGTCATCACCGACCCGTGGGACCTGTCGCAGGGCGCGGACATCCAGCACATCGCCCTGGCGCGCGGGGTGGACCTTCTCCTGGTCGCGCCGGCCACCGCCGACGTCCTGGCCAAGCTTGCGCACGGCATGGCGGACGATTTTCTCAGCACGTTCTATCTGGCGGTGACGGCGCCCGTGGCGGTCGCGCCGGCCATGAACGTCTGGATGTGGGAGCACCCGGCCACGCAGGCGAACCTGGCGCTTCTCAAGTCCCGCGGCGTCCGCGTCATCGATCCCGTCGCGGGAGAGCTGGCGTGCGGCGAGGAGGGGATCGGCCGCATGGCCGAGCCCGAGACGATCGTGGACGCGGCCCTGGGCCTGTGTAAAAAAAAACTCCGCGGTCGCTTGAGGGACGCCGCGTCCTCGTGACGGCGGGCCCCACCCGAGAAGCCCTCGACGCCGCCCGCTTCCTCAGCAATCCATCCACCGGCAAGATGGGATACGCCCTCGCCGCAGAGGCGCGGGCGCGCGGCGCCGAGGTCACGCTGATCAGCGGGCCGACGCATCTCGAGGTCCCGGCGGGCGTCCAGGTGGTGCGGGTGACCACGGCCGACGAGATGTTCCGCGCCGCCCTGAATCAGGCGCCCGGGGTCGATCTGGTCCTCAAGGCGGCCGCGGTCGCGGACTATCGGCCCGAGGAGCGCGCGCCGGGGAAGATCAAGAAGGACGTCCTGCGCCGGCGCCTCCGGAAGCGCGGAGGGCCCGACCGCGCCGTCCTCCTGCGTCTTCTGCCCACCCCCGACATCCTGGAGGAGCTCGGACGACGCCGGCGTCCCGGGCAGGTGCTGGTCGGTTTCGCCGCCGAGACCGGAGACCTCGCGTCGAACGCGCTCAAGAAGCTGAAGAAGAAGAACCTGGATCTGATCGTGGCCAACCGCATTGGCGTCGAGGGCGAAGGGTTCGAAGCCGACACCAACCGCGCCCTGATCCTGGATCGTTCGGGGGAGAGGACCGACCTCCCGCTGATGTCGAAGGAGGCGATGGCGTCCGCCATCCTCGATCGGGCGGCGCCCCTCCTGTCGGGCGAGTCGGGCCGGTCCAGACGCCGGCCGGCAGGGGGGGCGCGAGCATGAGCTGGACACCCGGCGATCGACAGGACCTTCGGGCGCGCCTGGAATGGCTGAGGCTGATGGGCGTCGACGAGCTCCCGCCGGCTGACCGACGGCGCCCGCGCCCGCAGGACACGAGTCACGGGGATGGACGGACGGTGATCACTTCCCCGGAGACGGCCATCCAGGCGGGCCTCTTCGGAGGGGACGAGGACGCGAACAGGGCGTCCCGTCCGGCGCGCCGCGGGCGGAGCGCCGAGTCACGATCGCCGGGATGGGCCGCGGCGCGCGCCCCCGAGGCGCCCGATGCCGCGACCGCCCTCCGGCTGATCCGCAGCGAGATCGGCGACTGCACGCGCTGTACTCTCTGCCGCGGCCGGACACAGATCGTGTTCGGAGTGGGCAATCCGAACGCACGCCTGATGTTCGTCGGAGAAGGTCCGGGAGCCGACGAGGATCTCAAGGGAGAGCCCTTCGTCGGGCGCGCCGGCCAGCTGCTGACGAAGATCATCGAGTCGATGGGTCTGGCGCGCGCCGACGTGTACATCGCGAATGTCGTCAAGTGCCGCCCGCCCGAGAACCGCACACCGCTCCCGGACGAGATCGGCACCTGCTCGCCGTTCCTGTTCCAGCAGATCCAGGCGATCCGGCCGCGCGTACTGGTCTGTCTCGGGACGCCCGCCGTGCAGACCGTCCTGGGCACGCGCGACAGCATCACCCGGCTGCGCGGCACCTTCCACGTGCGGGACGGCATCCAGGTCATGCCCACGTTCCACCCCGCCTACCTCCTGCGGAATCCCGCCGCCAAGAGGGAGGTCTGGGACGACATGAAGAAGGTCATGGCCGAGCTGAAAGCGGGCGGATGACCACGCTGCGCGCATCGGTCGCGGTGCCCCGGCCGGTGCGGCGCCTGTTCACCTACGCGATCCCACCGGCCCTGGCACCGCGCTGCCGCCCCGGCGTGCGCGTCGTCGTGCCGTTCGGCCGGCGCAAGCTCACGGGATACCTCCTGGACCTCCTGGAAGGCGACGCTCCCGGAAGCGCGCCCGGATCGCTCCGGCCGATCGAGCAGGTCCTCGACCCGGAGCCGGTCCTGGACGCGTCGATCCTCGAGGTCGCGCGCTTCGCGGCCGATTACTACATCGCCTCCCTGGGCGAGATGATCCGCTGCGCCCTCCCCGGGATGAAGGCCCGGATCCACCGCGTCGTGTCGGTGACGCCCCGAGGCAGGCGGACACTCGAGGAAGGCGGCGGCGTCCTCGTGGACGCCTCACTTCCGCGAATCGCCTCCGATCCGCGGGCGCGAGAGATTCTGGGGGTGGTCGCCGAGTTCACCTCGGAAAGCGGCGCGGCGATCCGCCTGGACGATTTGCGCCGCCGGGTCGGGCCTCGCTTCTCGACGCGCACCCTCGGGAGGCTCCGCGCCGAGGGCTATCTTGAGGTCGCCGAGATCGCCGGCACGCCGGGCCCCCGGCCGAGGCTCGAGGAGGAGGCCGTCCTGATCGCCGGAGGCAGCGGCGGCGCAAACCCGAGGGGGTCGCGGCGACGCCGGATACTCGATCGCCTCCGGGAGGCGGGGGGCCGCCGGGCGGTCGCCGGCCTCCTGCGCGACGCCGGGGCTTCACGCAGGGAGATGATCGCGCTCCAGAGAATGGGGCTGATCGCTCTGGCATCGCGGGAAGCGCTGCGCCGTCCCGCCTCCCTCGACCTGCCGGTGCAGGCGCCTGAGACGCTGACTCCCACACCAGGCCAGAGGGCCGCCATCGACGCGATCGAGGGCGCCCTCGCGACCCGGTCGTTCGCGCGGTTCCTGCTGCACGGCGTCACCGGAAGCGGCAAGACCGAAGTCTATCTGCGCGCGATCGAGACGGTGATCCGCGGAGGACGCAAGGCGCTCTACCTCGTCCCCGAGATCGGCCTGACGCCGCTTCTGGCCCGCCGCATGCGGTCCCGCTTCGGTGAGGTCCTGGGGCTTCTGCACTCGGGTCTCAGCGATGGGGAGCGGTACGACGAATGGAGGCGGATCCGGGACGGCCGCGTCGAGGTCGTCCTGGGGGCTCGATCGGCCGTGTTCGCGCCTCTGCCGGACCTCGGTCTCGTCGTGGTCGACGAGGAGCACGACACCTCCTACAAGCAGGACGAGCACCCCCGTTACAACGGCCGCGATCTGGCGATCATGCGCGCCAAGATGTCGCGCGCGGTCGTCGTCCTCGGGTCGGCAACGCCGTCCATGGAGACGTATGTCCAGGCCCGGCGCGGCCGCTACCGGATCCTGACGCTGCCGGGCCGCATCGGCGCCGCCGGTCTGCCCCCCGTCGATCGGGTCGACATGCGGCGCGAGTTCGAGGAGGCGGGTCGCGAGTCGGTCCTGTCCCGGCGTCTCCTGTCCGCCCTGGAGGAGCGGCTGCGACGTGGCGAGCAGAGCCTGGTCCTGCTGAACCGCCGCGGGTTTTCGACGTTCGTGCTGTGCCGCTCCTGCGGCGAGGCGATCCAGTGCCGGAACTGCAGCATCCCGATGACCTGGCATCTGCGACTCAGGCGTCTGCGTTGTCATTACTGCGACGACACGCGCGCAGAGCCGGCCGCCTGTCCGGCGTGCGCGAGCGCCCACCTGCACTACGGCGGGACCGGAACCGAGCGACTGGAGACAGTCCTGAACACCCTCCTGCCGGGGGCGCGCGTCCGACGACTGGACAAGGACACGGCACGTGGTCGCGGCTCGGTCGAGGAGGTCCTGACGCGAGTCGAGCGGGGAGAGATCGATATCCTCCTCGGGACCCAGATGATCGCCAAGGGGCACGACTTCCCCAACGTGACCCTGGTGGGGGTCCTGGCGGCGGACGCCTTGCTCGGGCTGCCGGATTTCCGCGCGGGCGAGCGCGCGTTCCAGCTCCTGGCCCAGGTGGCCGGCCGCAGCGGCCGCGGGGAGCGCGAGGGCGAGGTCATCGTGCAGGCGTACTACGCCGACCACCACGCCATCCGCTTCGCCTGCGAGCATGATTTCCCGGGGTTTGCGGCCCGCGAGCTGGCTTACCGGCGGGCCATGAACTATCCGCCGTACGCCTCCCTGGCGACGATCGTGGTGAAGGATCGCGCCTTCGATCGGGCGCGCGCGCAGGCGGATGAGGTCGGCCGCATTCTGCGAGGCGGGGCGGGTCGATCCCTGCAGGTGCTGGGGCCGGCACCGGCGCCGCTCGAGCGGCTGCGGGGCGAGTACCGCGTCCAGCTCCTCGTCAAGGCGGCGGAACGCAGGGAGCTGCGGGAAGCCCTGGATCGGATGCTCCGCGAGCTCGAGCGCAGAAAGGTCCGGACCGAGGGGATCGCGATCGACGTCGACCCGATGACGACGCTCTGAGACGAGGTCCGGCCGGCCCTACTTGATGAACTCGAGAGCCGGCCTGCCTCCGGAGGGAACCACTTCGCCGATGACGGCGGCGACTTCGTTCCCACGCTCGCGGAGACGAGCGACGAGCTGCGGCGCCTGGTCGGATGGAAGGGAGATCAGAAGACCACCCGAGGTCTGAGGGTCGACGACGAGCCACTTCTCCTCGTCGGTGAAGCGACCCGTGAAGGTCAGATAGTCCTGGGCCACCTGGAGATTCGAGGTGGTGACGGAGGTCGCGACGCCCTGCCCGATCAGCTCCAGGCTCTCCGGGTAGCGCGGCACGTCGTTGAATCGGATCCGCATGCGCACGTTGCTGCCCTTCGCCATCCCGAGGGTGTGACCGCTCAGACCGAAGCCCGTGATGTCGGTGCAGGCGTGCGCGTCGAACTCGAGCATCGTCTCGCACGCCACCCGGTTCAGGGCCGCCATCCAGCCGACGGCCCGCATCAGCAGCTCGTCCGAGACCAGACCGCGGCGGAACCCGGTGATGATGACGCCGGTCCCGACCGGCTTGGTCAGGACCAGGTGATCGCCCGGACGGGCGGCGGCATTGGTCAGGATCCGCTTCGGGTGGATGAGTCCGGTGACCGAGAGACCGTACTTCAGCTCGTCGTCGCGCACGGTGTGCCCGCCCACGAGCGTCGCGCCCGCCTCCTTGATCTTGCTGAACCCGCCCTCCAGGATCTTGCGCAGCGAATCCTTGTCGATATTGCGCGCCGGGAAGTTGCACAGGTTCATGGCGGTCAGCGGGCGGCCCCCCATGGCGTAGACGTCCGAGAGGGAGTTCGCGGCCGCCACCTGACCGTACAGGAACGGATCGTCGACGACCGGCGTGATGTAGTCGACCGTCTGCACCAGGGCGAGGTCGTCCGAAATCCGGTACACACCGGCGTCGTCGCCGGTCTCGAAACCGACGAGCAGGTTGGGATCGGTCTTCGCCGCGCCGGCGAATTCCTTGACGATTTCGCTCAAGTCCACCGGACTGAGCTTGGCCGCTCAGCCGCCGGAGCGGGCGTGGCTCGTCAGTCTGGCCGCGGTCGCTTCGTTCATATGAGGCTCACCCGTTTCGCTCTCGTCGGTTCGCCTGCATGCTATCGCCCGGCACCGGCCGTGTCAAATCGACCGATCGAGCGCTGTCCGGCGTGCCGGGGGTCCGCCCGTCCGGGCAGGAGCGCTGCACTATAATGCGGCCCCGATGAAGACCCAGGCGGAATGCGACAGCATCCTCGACACAATCGGCGACACGCCGCTCGTGCGCATCCGGAGGATGAATCCCGAGCCCGGCGTGGCGATCTACGCCAAGGTCGAGGGGTTCAACCCGATGGGGAGCGTGAAGGAGCGGATTGCTCTGCGCATCGTGGAGGAGGCGGAGAGACGCGGGGACCTGAAGCAGGGGATGACGCTTCTCGAATCCTCCAGCGGAAACACCGGCATCGGTCTGGCGATGGTCGGGGCGGTGAAAGGGTACCGCGTGGTCGTGACCATGGCGCAGAAGGTGTCGGTCGAGAGGCGTCAGATCCTGCGTGCCCTCGGCGCGGAGATCGTCTTCACCTCGAAGGACGGCGGCTCCGACGAGGCCTGGGACCTGGCCGACGCGATCTACGCGCGCGAGCCGGAACGGTACTTCCGGGTCGGCCAGTACGTCAGCCCCGACAACGTACGGGCGCACTACGAAGGAACGGCCGAAGAGGTCTGGCGCCAGACGAACGGGCGGGTCGACTGGCTCGTCCTGACGCTCGGCACCTGCGGCACCCTGGTCGGGATGGCCCGCCGGCTCAAGGAGCGCAATCCGTCCCTGCGGGTGGTGTCGGTGGAGCCGCAGACGAAGCACGCCCAGCAGGGCCTGAGGAACATGACGGAGTCGCGCATCCCCGTGATCATGGACTGGAGCCTCGTCGACGAGCGCATGACGGTGACGGACGCGGAGGCGTTCGGGGCGGCGCGGGACCTGGCGCGCCACGAGGGCATCTTCGCGGGTATCTCATCCGGGACCGCGATGGTGGCGGCCCTGCGGGTGGCCCGCCGGATCAAAAACGGCCATATCGTCACGCTGCTCCCGGATCGGGGAGAGAAATACCTCAGCACCGCCCTGTACCCGCCCGGCGACGGTCCGGCCTGATCCTCTCGGAGGGACCCTTGGCGCCGCGCTGTCTCGTCATCCAGGTGGTCGCCTGCGACACCACTGAGGCGGCCTGCAAGGCCTATCTCGCCGCCGACGCGCGCGCCGACGTCGTCGAGCTGCGCTGGGATCTCGTCAGGGATCTGGACGCCGATCGTCTGCTGAGACTCAAGGGCAAACCGAAGCTGATCACCGTCCGCAGCCGGCAGCAGGGCGGTGCCGCCCGACCGGCCGAGCGCGAGCCTCTCCTGCGGAAGGCCCTGGCCGCCGGCGTGGACTACGTCGACCTGGAGTTCGGCGACCGGGACCTGGCGTTCGTGAAGCAGCGCGGGCGGACGCGGCGCATCCTGTCGTATCACGACTTCAACGGCACGCCGGCGGACCTGCTGGCGCTCCACGGCGAGATGCGCGCGGCAGCCCCCGGCGCCCTTCCGAAGATCGTCACGCTGGCGGATGCCGCGAGCGACATCCTGAGGGTGCGTGATCTGCTCCGGTCGGCCGGACCGGGCGCACTGATCTCCTTTTGCATGGGACCCAAGGGCGTCCCGAGCAGGATCCTGGCGCCCTCGTGGGGGTCGGCGGCGGTCTACGCCCCGTCGCGCGGCGCCGCGGCCAGCGCTCCCGGCCAGGTGTCGCTGGAGGATCTGTTCGAGCTCTACCGTGCGCACCGCATCGGCCCGCGCACCCGTCTTCTGGGTGTTCTTGGATATCCGATCGGGCACTCCCTCTCACCCCGGGTTCATAACGCCGCGCTCGCCGCGCTCGGGCTCGATTTCTGCTACCTGCCGTTCGAGGCGACCCGGCTGGCGGAATTCCTTCCGCTCCTGAGCGAGCTGCGTCTCAAGGGGCTCAGCGTCACGCTGCCCCACAAGGAGGCGATCGCGCGGCATCTGGACGGCCTGGACGAGACGTCGCGGGGCGTCGGCGCGGTGAACACCGTGGTCAAGATCTGGAATCGTCTCGAAGGACGCAACACGGACGTCGAGGCGGCGCTGGCGCCCCTGGCGCTCCGCACGGCCCTGAAGGGCGCCCGCGTGGCGGTCCTGGGTGCCGGAGGGGCGGCGCGCGCCCTGGTCTTTGGCCTCGTCCGAGCCGGGGCGCGGGTCACCGTCTTCAATCGGACCCGGGCGCACGCGCGCGTCCTGGCGCGCCGCTTCGGGGTCCGCCATCTCCCCTGGAGCCGCCTGCGGCGATTCCCCTGCGACGTCCTGATCAACGCCACTTCAGTCGGACTGGCGCCCGACATCGACAGCGTCCCCGTTCCGGTTTCGTGGGTCGTCGCTCCGATCGTCTACGACATCGTCTACAACCCGGTGGAGACCCGATGGCTCCGGGAGGCGCGCGACCGGGGGCGACAGACGCTGGGCGGTCTGGAAATGTTCCTGGCGCAGGCGGCCGCCCAGTTCGCGATGTTCACCGACCGCCCCGCGCCGGTCGACGTGATGCGCGAGACCGCGCTCAAGGCTCTGGGATCGAGCCCGCTGGAGAGGCCCGCCGCCGTCCGGCACCCCCCGCGCCGCCCCGCGACCCGCCGCAGGAAGCGCTGACCGCTGGGCGACCGGTCGGCTCCCGGCCGCGACGCCCCGCCCCGTGCGATTGACACGACGCCGGGGCCGGGGCTAGAGTAGCTTCGATTGTCTCGGGAGAAAGCCGTGGCGGCTCGAACCATCGGCGAGGACGAAACCATGGACCTCGTGATCCGCGGGACGGCGCGGCCCCGTCATTGCATCCTGTTCCATCACACAGACCGCTCTTATTATTGGTGGCGCTGACCGGAGCGTCGGCGGATCCGGTTCCGCACCGACGTGCCCGGTGAGTGGGAGCGCCCGGGTGCGGGTGCGTTCGGGCGCAGGGATGAGGAACCGAGCGCGCCGGCGATCGGGGGAGATTCCATGAGGGCATCGGCAGAGCGGATGTCGGCCGCCGTCGCGCGGCCGACCGGACGATGGCGAATTCCGGGGGTGGCGGCGCCCGTCTGTCTCGCCGCGGCGCTGGCGGCGTGCGCCTCCCTCGAGCGCAATCCCACGGTCGTATCTCCCTACAGCGACAAGCTCAGCCCGTTCAACTACAAAGAGGAAGGACGGCTCGCGATGATCGTGGTGGGGGTCGACGCGGCCCGCTTCATCCGCAAAGAGGCTTACTTCCCCCTGTTCGTCCAGGTCTTGAACAGGACCAAGGGCACCTTCGAGATCACGCGGGAGGCGTTCACGCTCGAGGATCCTCTCGGCAGGCAGTACGCGATCGCGCCCGCTCGCGAGGTGGCGGACAGCTATCCTCGTCTCGACCTGGACCGCCGTCTGTTCATCCAGAACCGCCAGTTCACGGAGCCGATCACCGTCAACGGCGTCGGCCTGTACACCTATGTGCAGAGCAATTTCTACCCGTCCGCGTCGAGGCGGGCCCTGCTCATCGATCAGGTGAGCCTGCCCCCTCAGTCCTACATGGAGGACGTGATCTATTTCCCGATCCCGGAATCGGGGCTGAACGGCGTGCCGCTGCGACTGCTGTTCAAGGTCAAGGGTCTCGAGGAGCCGATCGAGGTGGTGTTCGAGGTCCCCCGGACCCTGGGCATCTTCGAAAAGGACGAGGACAGGCCGTGACCAGCGATTGCAACCTGGAGCCGGCGGACCTGCCCGAGCTGGCGCGGCAGGGGAACGTCATTCCTCTCTGCCGCGAGATGGATGCCGACCTGCTCACGCCCGTGGCGGCCTTCCTGCGGATCGCTCGCGGGGCGCGCCAGCCGTTCCTCCTCGAATCGGTGGAGGGGGGTGAGGCGATCGCGCGCTACTCGTTCCTCGGGCGTGACCCGATCGGCGTCGTGCGCGCGACCGCCGCCGACGGTGGCGGGGACCCTTTGCGAGCGCTGCGCGCGTCCATGGCCGGCCGGCGCCCCGTGCGCTTCGCCGACCTGCCGCGGTTCACCGGCGGCGCGGTGGGGTATCTGTCGTACGACGTGGTGCGGTCGATCGAGCGCCTGCCGCGCTCGGTCAAGGACGATCTGCGCGTTCCCGACATCCTGTTCGGCCTCTACGATACGATCCTGGCCTTCGATCACCTCAAGCAGCGCATCCAGATCGTGTCGAACATCAAGACCGAAGAACGGGGGGAGCGCCTCAAGGAGCGGGCGCTTCGAGAGCGCTACCGCGCCGCGCGCCAGCGGATCGATGGGATGGAGCGCCTGCTCCGCCGGACGCCCGCACCGGTCGCGAGCCGCGCGCGCGGACGCGATCGCTGGCGCGCGAACATCAGCGCGGCGCGCTACAAAGCGGGTGTCCGGCGGGCGAAGGAGTACATCCGGGCGGGAGACATCTTCCAGGTCGTCCTGTCGCAACGCTTCGAGCGCCGGGCGCGGGCCTCGCCGTTCTCGATTTACCGGGCGCTCCGCCGCATCAATCCGTCGCCCTACATGTACTACCTGGATTTCGGGGAGGTCGCTCTGGCCGGCGCGTCTCCCGAGATGCTCGTGCGCGTGGAAGGTGACCGGATCCGGACACGGCCGATCGCCGGGACGCGTCCGCGCGGGAAGAACGAGGACGAGGACCGGGCGATGGAGGCCGAGCTCCTCGCCGATCCCAAGGAGCGCGCGGAGCACGTGATGCTGGTCGACCTGGGCCGGAACGACCTCGGCCGCGTCAGCCGGGCCGGGAGCGTCGAGGTCAGCCGCTTCATGGGCGTCGAGCGCTACTCACACGTCATGCACCTCGTTTCGGAAGTGACCGCGACGCTGCGGCCCGACCGGGACGCCTTCGACGGTCTTCTGGCCTGCTTTCCGGCGGGCACCGTCTCGGGCGCGCCCAAGGTGCGGGCGATGGAGATCATCGAGGAGCTGGAAACGACCCGCCGCGGACCGTACGCCGGCGCGGTCGGCTACGTCGACTACTCCGGCAACCTCGACTCGTGCATCACCATCCGCACGACCGTGATGAGCCGGGGAATCGCGCACGTCCAGGCCGGTGCGGGCATCGTGGCCGACTCGATACCCGAGTTCGAGTACCGCGAGTGCGTGAACAAGGCCGGCGCGCTGATCGACGCGATCGAAAGGGCCGAGGCGCGGACGTGATCCTCGTCATCGACAACTACGATTCCTTCACGTACAACCTGGTCCAGTATCTCCAGGAGCTCGGTGCGGAGGTCGAGGTCTATCGCAACGATCGGATCACGACGGAGGGCATCGCGGCCCGGCGGCCGGACGCCCTGGTGCTCTCGCCGGGACCCAGAACCCCCGACGATGCCGGCATCACACTCGACGCGGTGCGGGTGTTCTCGGGACGGCTGCCGATCCTTGGCGTCTGCCTGGGGCACCAGGCGATCGGACAGGCGTTCGGCGGCCGGATCGCGCCGGCCCCATCGCTGATGCACGGCAAGACCAGCGGCATCCGGCACGACGGTCGGACGATCTTCGCCGGCCTGGAGAACCCGTTCGAGGCGACCCGCTACCACTCGCTGGTCGTCGACCCCGCGAGTGTTCCGGCCGATCTCGAAGTGTCGGCCCGCACCGAGGACGGTGTCATCATGGGGCTGCGGCACAGGAGCCACCCGACCGAGGGGGTGCAGTTCCACCCGGAGTCGGTGCTCACGCGGGACGGCAAATTGCTTCTCGGGAATTTCCTGCGGCGGCGGGTCGGGTGAGAGGGATGCAGGACGGGCTGCAGGATATCCTGGGGAAGGTGGCGGACGGAGGGCGGCTGTCGGCCGAGGAGGCGCGTCTCTGTTTCGAGGCGATCATGGACGGCCGGGTCACGCCCGCGTGGATCGCGGCGTTCCTGATCGGCCTGCGCGTGCGCGGCGAGACCGTCGTGGAGGTCACCGAGTTCGCGCGCGTCATGCGCGAGCGCGCGACGCGCGTGCGCTGCGACGCGCCCGTGATTCTCGACACCTGCGGTACCGGCGGCGACGGGTCGTCCACGTTCAACATCAGCACGCTGGCCGCCTTCGTCGTGGCGGCGGCCGGAGTCGTGGTCGCCAAGCACGGGAATCGATCGGTGAGCAGCCGCTGTGGCAGCGCCGACCTCCTGGAGGGTCTCGGGGTGCGCGTCGACGTCCCGGTGGAGATCGTGGAGCGCTCGCTGGGCCAGGTGGGGCTGGGGTTCCTGTTCGCCCCGGCCCTGCACGGAGCGATGCGTCACGCGGCCCCCGTGCGGCGCGAGCTGGGGGTGCGCACCGTGTTCAACCTCCTGGGTCCCCTGACGAACCCGGCGGGGGCGCGTCACCAGCTCCTGGGGGTGTACGACGCCGGCCGGCTCCGCGTGGTGGCCGAGGTGTTGCGCGAGCTGGGCTCGGAGCGCGCCATGGTGGTGCACGGCCAGGGCCTCGACGAGATCACGCTGCACGGCCCGACGCGTGTGGCGGAGCTGCGTGACGGCCGCGTCGTCGAGAGCGAACTGACACCGGAGGACGCGGGGCTGTCGCGCGCCGGCGTGGAGGATCTGGCGGGAGGCGACGTCGCCCGCAACGTGGCGATCGCCAGGTCCGTCCTGGCTGGCGAGCGCGGCCGGCGGCGCGACGTCGTGCTGCTGAACGCGGGCGCGGCCCTGGTGGTGGCGGGCCGCGCGGCCGATGTCAGGGAGGGTGTCTATCTCGCGGGGCGGGCGATCGACTCGGGCGGCGCGCTGGGCGTCCTGGAGCGGCTGCGGGCCCTGTGCCCGCTCACCACCTGAGAGCCGGAGCGGAGGACGAGGTGGACGTTCTCGACAGAATCGTGCAGGCCAAAAGGGCCCAGGTCGCGCGCGACAAGATCGAGCGGCCGCTCCGTCGTCTCATCGAGATGGCCACCGCGGCCCTGCCGCCGCGGGACTTCGTCGCGGCCCTGCGCCGCGCGGCTCGCGTCAACGTCATCGCGGAGATCAAGAAGGCCTCCCCCTCGCGGGGCCCGATCAAGGCCGCGGCCGACGTGGAGGAGATCGCCGCGTCGTACGCGCGCGCCGGGGCCGCCGCCCTGTCCGTGCTCACCGAGGCGCGCTTCTTCCTGGGCGCGCCCGAGCATCTGGGCGAGGCCAAGCGTGTGGTCGAGGTGCCGGTGCTGCGGAAGGATTTCCTCCTGGAGGAGTACCAGGTCTACGAGAGCCGCGTCCTGGGGGCCGATTCGATCCTGCTGATCGCCCGGCTCCTGAACGCGAAGGAGCTGACGACGCTGATCGGCGTGGCCCGCTCGCTGCACATGGAGCCCCTGGTGGAGGTGCACTCCGAGGAGGAGGCGCGTCTCGCGGTCGGCTGCGGCGCGGCGGTGGTGGGCGTGAACAACCGGGATCTGGCGACCCTGAGCGTGTCGATCGATCATTCGCTGACGCTCGCGCCGTGCCTGCCGGACCCGCTGGTCCGCGTCAGCGAGAGCGGCATCGAGACGGCACGCGACATCCAGCGCCTGCGCGAAGCGGGATACCACGCGTTCCTGATCGGGGAGCGCCTGATGCGCGAGGCCGACCCGGGCGCGGCGCTGCGCTCGCTGGCCGGGAGCGAGGCGTCGTGATCGTCCGCGTCAAGCTGTGCGGCATCACCCGATTGGAAGACGCCTTGCTCGGTCTCGAGCTGGGCGTGGACGCGTTCGGTTTCAACTTCGTCGAGGGGAGCCCCCGGTACGTCGCCCCCGAGCTGGCCCGCGACATCTCGGCGGCGCTGCCACCCCTGGCCGTGCGCGTGGGGGTCTTCGCCGACGAGCTGCCGCGCGTGATGGAGGCGACGGCGCTCCTGGCGGGTCTCAACTGCCTGCAATTGCACGGGGACGAGCCGCCCGAGGTCTGCCATGCGATCGCCGTGCCGTGGTACAAGGCGCACCGGGTCGGCCCGCAGTTCCGGCCGGAGTCGGTGCAGCACTATCGCTGCAACGCCGCGCTCCTGGATGCCAGCGTGCCCGGCAGGAAGGGCGGCACCGGCGCGACCTTCGACTGGACGACCGCGCGTCTCGTGTCGGCGTATCGCCGCGTGATCGTCGCCGGGGGTCTGACGCCGGAGAACGTCGGCGAGGCGATCGCCGTGGCGCGGCCCTACGGCGTCGATGTCAACAGCGGCGTGGAGACCTCCCCCGGCCGGAAAGACCGGCGGCTCCTGTCCGAGTTCGTGGCGCGCGTGCGCCAGGCGGCGCGCGAGCTGGAGGATCGCGCGTGAAGACACCCGACGCTGCGGGCCATTTCGGTCGTTACGGGGGGCGTTTCGTGCCCGAAACCCTGATGAGTCCGCTCCAGGAGCTGGAGGAGGCCTGGACCGCGGCCCGCCAGGATCCCGGCTTCCTGAACGAGCTCAATCACTATCTCAGGACGTATGCCGGTCGCCCGACCCCCCTGTACCGGGCCGACCGTCTGGCGGCGTGCGTCGGGGGAGCGCTGCGGGTGTACCTCAAGCGCGAAGATCTGGCGCACACCGGGGCGCACAAGATCAACAACACGATCGGTCAGGCCCTGCTCGCCCGGCGCATGGGAAAGAGCCGGGTCATCGCGGAAACGGGCGCCGGCCAGCACGGGGTCGCCACCGCGACCGTGGCCGCCTTGTTCGCCCTGCGCTGCACCGTCTACATGGGCGAGGAGGACATGCGGCGACAGGCCCTCAATGTCTATCGGATGAGGCTCCTGGGCGCGGAGGTGAGACCCGTGGCCTCCGGTAGCCGCACGCTCAAGGACGCGATCAGCGAGGCGATGCGCGACTGGGTGACGAACGTCAGGGACACGCACTACATCCTCGGCTCGGTGCTGGGAGCGCATCCGTATCCCGCCATGGTGAGGGACTTCCAATCGGTGATCGGGCACGAGGCGCGCCTGCAGATCCTCGAGGCCGAGGGGCGGCTGCCCGACACGCTGATCGCCTGCGTCGGAGGAGGGAGCAATTCGATCGGGCTGTTCCACGCTTTTCTCGACGACAGCGGGGTGCGTCTCGTGGGTGTCGAAGCGGGCGGCGCCTCCCTGGAGCCCGGGCGTCACGCGGCCCGCTTCGCCGGCGGCAGCCTCGGGGTTCTCCAGGGCACCCGGACCTTCGTGCTGCAGGACGAAGGCGGGAACATCCTGCCGACCCACTCCGTGTCGGCAGGCCTGGACTACGCGGCCGTCGGACCGGAGCACGCGTACCTGCGCGAGTGCGGGCGCGCCGTCTACAGCCGCGCCTCCGACGACGAGGCGCTCGAGGCATTCCACACCCTCGCCGCCCGGGAGGGTATCATCCCGGCCCTGGAATCGGCGCACGCTCTCGCGTACCTGCTGCGCGAGGGCCGCGACGACCGGATCGGGTCGCTCGTGATCGTCAACCTGTCGGGCCGCGGCGACAAGGACGTCGCCGAGGTGGCCCGGCGCGAGGGGAGCGAGGTTGGTGGACCATGAGTCCGGAAAGGAGCGCCCAGGAAGGCCGCATAGCCCGGGCGTTCTCGGCGGCGCGCGCCCAGAAGCGCTGCGCGCTCATCCCGTATCTCACCGCCGGCGACCCCGATCTGGGGCGGAGCCGCTCCCTGGTCGAGGCGATGGCGCGCGGCGGCGCCGATCTCGTCGAGATCGGCGTGCCGTTCTCCGATCCGATCGCGGACGGTCCGGTCAACCAGAGGGCGGCCGAACGGGCTCTGCGCAACGGGGTCACGCTGACGTCGTGTCTCGATCTGGCGGCCGCGGTCCGGGCCAGCGGCGGCCCACCCGTCGTCCTGTTCACCTATTACAACCCGATCCACAGGATGGCGCCGGAATCGTTCGCGAAGACGGCCGCAGCGTCGGGAGTGGACGGAGTCCTGGTGACCGACCTGCCTCCCGAGGAGGCGGGCGATCTGCGCGGCGCCCTCACGGCGCAGGGGGTGGATTTGATTTTCCTGCTCGCGCCGACATCCTCACGCGAGCGCGTGGACAGGGTGTGCCGGGAGGCGAGCGGATTCGTCTACTTCGTCTCGCGCACCGGGGTGACCGGGACGCGCGAGGATCTGCCGCCGGAGCTGACGGAGCAGGTCCGTTCGGCGCGACGTGTCTCGCGGCTGCCGATCGCGGTCGGGTTCGGCATCAGCGGAGCGGAGCAGGCGAGAGCGGTCGCCCGCTTCGCCGACGGGGTGGTCGTGGGCAGCGCGCTGGTGCGGATCATCGAGGAGAAGGGCGCCGCCGCAGGACTCGAGGCGAGCGTCGAGGCGTTCTGCCGCGCGCTGTCCGGATCGTTGGGGAGCTGAGGACATGCGGCGCGCGCGTGGACGCAGGGCCGCGACGAGACGGACGCGGGGCCGGCGCGCTCGACCCGCTGCGCGTCCCGATCCGATGGAGACCCTGCGCCGGCGGATCGACGTGATCGACCGGCGATTGGTGCGACTGCTCAACGACCGGGCGCGCTGGGCCATCGCGCTGGGTGGCATCAAGTCGCAGAGACGGTTGCCGATCTACCAGCCGGCCAGGGAAGAGGAGGTCATCGGGAATGTCCAGCGCTGCAACGGGGGACCGCTGGAGTCGGCGGCGCTTCGCCGGCTGTTCGAACGTATCATCGACGAGTCGCGCTGGATCGAAAGGAGCGCGATCGACCGGAGAGAGGCGCCCTCCGCGTCCCGGACGCGCGTGTCCGGGACGGCGCGACCCGACGATGCGCAGGACTGAAACGGCCGACGGGTCCGGCCGGGACCGAGCAGGAACGGGGAGACGCACATGGTCATCGTGATGAGCGAGCACGCCACGGAAGATCAGGTCGAGAAGGTGATCGCCGTCCTGACGCAGAAGGGGTACGACGCGCATCGCTCCACCGGCTCCACGCGGACCGTGATCGGGGTGGTCGGGGCGAGCCCGACGCCTCTCGATCCACGCGAGTTCGAGATCATGCCCGGCGTCCACGAGGTGGTCAAGATCACCGAGCCGTACAAGCTGGCCGGCCGGACCTTCCAGCCCGAGGACACGGTGATCCGCATCGGCGACGTGCAGATCGGCGGCCGGGACGTCGTCATGATGGCGGGCCCGTGCGCGGTCGAAAGCGAAAAGCAGCTGGACATCATCGCGAGCTCCGTGAAGCGCTATGGCGCGCGCATCCTGCGTGGCGGAGCCTTCAAGCCGCGCACCTCGCCCTACACCTTTCAGGGCCTCGGAGGTCAAGGTCTGGAGCACCTGCGGCGGGTCGCCGATCGCCACGGGCTGCTGGTGATCACCGAGGTGATGGACACCAATCAGGTCGATCTCGTCGCCGGCTACGCGGATATCCTGCAGGTCGGGGCGCGCAACATGCAGAATTTCAACCTGCTCAAGGAGCTCGGGCGCCAGAGAAAGCCGGTCATGCTGAAGCGCGGGCTCTCCGCGACGATCCAGGAATGGCTGCTTTCCGCCGAGTATGTGATGGCGGGCGGCAATCGCGGTGTCATGCTGTGCGAGCGGGGCATCCGGACGTTCGAGAACTACACGCGCAACACCATGGACATCTCGGCGATCCCGATCATCAAGAAGCTCAGCCACCTGCCGATCATCGCCGACCCCAGCCACGGCACCGGTCTGCGCGACAAGGTCATCCCGATGGCGCGCGCCGCGGTGGCGGCGGGCGCTGACGGGATCATGGTGGAGGTGCACCACGAGCCGGAGGCGGCTCTCTCCGATGGACCTCAGTCGATCTACCCGGAGCAGTTCGCCGAGCTGATGGCCCAGCTCCGGATCATCGCCCCCGCGATCGGGCGAACCCTCTGACCCCGGTGGCGGGGTCGCCCCGGTTCCGCCGCATCGCCATCGTGGGCGTCGGCCTGATCGGCGGCTCGATCGGCCTGGCGCTGCGTCGCCACGCGCCGGGCGTCCGGATCGTCGGCGTCGATCGGGGCCCCGTGCTCCGGGTGGCGCGTCGCCGGGGAGCGATTCACGAGGGAACTTCGTCCCTCGGCCGGGGGCTGGCGGGGGCCGACCTGGTGGTGCTGGCTCTCCCGGTCGACGCGATCGTGGACACGCTGCCGCTCCTCGGGCGTCTGGCGGCGCCTGCCGCGGCGATCACGGACGTCGGGGGCACGAAGGAGGCGATCGTCGCGTCCGCGCGTCGCGCCGGTCTCGGGCCGCGGTTCGTCGGCGGGCACCCGATGGCGGGCTCGGAACGCTCGGGCGTCCGGCATGCGAATGCGTCTCTCTTTGCCGGGGCGCCCTGGATCCTCTGTCCTGCCTCCTCCCGGGCGCGGCGCTTCGTCCGGCCCGTCGCGTTCCTGGTGGAACGGCTCGGCGCCCGCCCCGTCCTCCTTCCGGCGCGGTCGCACGATCGCGCGATGGCGCGGCTCAGCCATCTCCCGCAGCTGATCAGCGTGGCGCTGGTCAACACCGCCGCCTCGGCCGCGGGGCAGATGCACCTGTCCGGGCCGGCGTTCCGTCAGATGGGCCGCCTGGCCGCGAGCTCACCGGCGCTCTGGGCTCCGATCTTCCGGACGAATCGCGGCGCCACGACGCGGGCCATCGACGACTTCGTCGGAGAGCTGCGCCGGCTGCGCGCCGCCCTGGGGAGCGGGCCGGGCCGGGACTTTCGCCGCGCCGGGCGCGCGCTTCGACGCACGCGGGGATGGCGTCCTGCTCTCGGGGTCTGGTAGCATCTCGCCGCAGTTGCGTCCGCGGGGGCAGGAGGAGAAGATGAGACGACGCATCGACGGGCGCTGGCCGCTCCTCCTGCTCGCAGTGTCGATGACCCTCGTCCGGACAGACGCGCAGACCCCGGACCAGCCGACCGAAGGTCGGCTGCTGGTCGTGAACCGCCGCGACAACACGCTCATGATCTTCGACGCGCCATCCTACGCCCTCCGGGCGACGGTCGCCGTCGGACAGGAGCCGCACGAGGTCGTGGCGACCCCCGACGGTCGCAAGGCGTATGTCACCAACGCGCGCGAGCGCACGGTGTCGGTGATCGACCTCGAGCGCGCGCGGGTAGTCCGGACCCTTCGACCCGAGAGCTTCGACGCGCCGAACGGCCTCGCGATGACACCCGACGGCAGGCATCTCATCCTGACGAGCGAGGGCACCCGGCGCTTCTTCCTCGTCGACGTGTCGCGCGACGTCGTGCTCCGCTCGCTGACCACGACGCAGGCGCGGACCCACATGGTGGTGGTCCCCCGGGAAGGCTCGCGGGCCTTCGCGGCGAATGTGGGGTCCGACAGCGTGACCATCCTCAAGATCCCTGACCTGCGCATCGTCAGGAACGTGCCCGTCGGGGACGGGCCCGAAGGGATCGCGGCCACCTCGAACGGCCGCTGGGTCCTGGTCGCGCTCCAGGGCGTCGACCAGGTGGCGATCCTCGACGCGGGGAGCGGGGCGGTCCTCGCGCGCCTGCCGACCGGGCGCACGCCGATCCGGATCGCTCTCACGCCCAACTCCTTCACGGCCCTGGTCAGCAACCGGGCCTCGAACGACGTGACCGTCCTCGACGTGCTGGCGCGGCGCGTGAGGACGACGATCCCCGTCGGCCAGGGACCGGGTGGGCTGACCACGAACGCCACGGGATCACGTGCCTACGTGTGCAACAGCGGCTCGAACAGCGTCTCGGTGGTGAGTGTTCCCGGGTTCGAGGTGGAGCGGACGATCCCGGCCGGCGCGTATCCGGATGGCATCGCCTACGTGCCACAGCACGAGGACGCCGTGCGAGGCCGCACCCGCTCCAGGCCGTCCGGTCCGTGACCGAGGTGCCGCCGATGCTCGCGACCAACAACGGGTCGTTTCCCTGGAAGGACGCCGGCGCCCGGGACCGCGGCGGCGAGGCGGCATTCGATCGCGTCACGCGCGAGGTCATCGAGGCGCAGGCGCGGGCCGGTCTCGATCTGGTGACGGACGGCCTCGTGCGACGGGCGGATCCCGTCTCCCATGTAGCCGGGCGGCTGGATGGAGTGGCTCTGGGTGAGGAGCGCGACGGCTTCCCTGGCAGCGGGGCGCGGTACCGGGTGCCTGTCGTCGCCGCGGAGGTCGCCTGGCGCGGACCGATCCTGAGCGAGGACTTTCTGTTCGCCCGCGACGGAACCCTGAAGCCGGTCAAGCCGGTCCTGGTGGGGCCGTACACGATCGCGCGGGTGGCGCAGGACACGGCCTACAACGATCCGATGGCCCTGGCGATGGCGCTGGCGATCGCCCTCAACCTGGAGCTGAAGGCGCTGCAGGCGGCAGGTGCCTCATGGCTGCAGATCGATGAGCCGGCGCTCCTGCAGGCGAAGGAGGATTTCCCGCTGTTCACGCGGCTGTGGGAAGTCCTCGGTCGCGGGGTCACCGCGACCCTCTGCCTCCATCTGGAGGGAGGCGATATCGCCGGTCTGTATCCCGGCATCGCGCGCCTGAAGCGGCTCGGCTGTCTGAGTCTCGACTGCGTCGTCGGCGCGGCCAGCCTGTCCGTGCTGGAGAGCGCGCCCTTCCCGGCCACGCTCACGATCGGCGTGGGGCTGGTCGACGGACGGTCGGCGCGGATCGAGAGCCCGGAGGAGATCGCGGCGATCGTGCGCTCGTCGAGCGGTCTGCCACCCCCGGACCGCATCGTGCTGGGCACCGCCTCCGATCTCGGCGCGCTCTCACCCGGGGTGGCGTTCGCGAAGCTGCAGAGCCTGGCGAAAGCCCGTGATCTGGCCTAGTCCGCGCGACATGCTATACTCGCGCGGAGCGGACACAAAGCGGCCGTGCTGAATCGAATGCGTCCACAGCGCACGTCCTTCGGGCTCGCCGGAGCGCTCACCCTCGGCGCGGTGACGGCGCTGGCGGCGGCTCCCGCGCCACCGGTCGATCGCGGCGGAGTGCAGTTCACCATCACCGAGGCGGCGCTTCTGGACTGGCTCAAGGCCGCCACGCCGTACACGTTCACCCTCGGCAGCCAGCTCCTCAAGATCGACCTGACCCTGTCCGATCCGAAGGATCTGAAGCTGCAGGATTCGAAAGCGACCTTCCAGGTGCGCTTGAAAGGCGCGACGCTCCCGGTCGACCAGGTCGTGGCTCCGGTGTTCCAGTTGCGTCACGACGAGTCGCTCAACAAGTATTTCGTCGTCATCTCGAGCCTCCCGATCCAACTGCCTGGGCTGGGGACGATCGACCTCAAGGACTCGTTCCCGAAATTCGAGCTTCCCGAGCTGATCCAGGACATCTGGAGATTCAGCGACCGTCCGGTGGCGGTCAACCTCGACATCCGACGGATCGCCGTCCTGGATCATGCCGTCGAGATCGGTGCCAACGTCCTCTTCACCTCCTCCGTCCCCACGGGGACGCGCGGGACCCGCTAGGAGAACGGTCATGATCGTCGACCTGGTCACGTTTCACGTGCGGAGCGGCAAGACGCAGGAGTTCGAGGCGCATCAGCAGGAGTGGGACAAGCTGATGCGCCGGGCGCGCGGGTTCATCAATCAGGTCGTCCTGCGGAGCCTCGAGGATCCCGCCGAGTACCATGCCGAGGTGCGATGGGTGAACCGGGACTACCACGATCGATTCACGGCCCACGAGGACAAGGCCAGCCAGGCCCTCCTGCAGAAGCGAACGACGCTCCTCGACGGCGTCCCGACACACCGGCTGTACGAGTACGTCTGACCCGCCTCAGCGTGAGGCGGCTCCCGGACCTGGCGCCGACTCCAGTCGCTCCTCCAGGAAGCCGGTGATGGCGTCGAGAAGATCGGGACGGCCCGCGAGGATGTCGAAATGGGCCCCGCGCCCTTCGACGACGAGGCGGCGTGGCGCCGCCGGCGAGCCGGGCGCCGCGAGCGCTTTCACCGTGGACAACGCCGCCTCCTCCTCCGAGCCCGCCATCAGGAGCACCGAGCCGGGGGGGAGCTGACCGAGAAGATCGGCGTAGGCCTCCGCCCGACCCCAGGGCGCCAGGAGGACGAGGGCGGCCGGATGCAACGACGTCCGACCGGGTCGGGCGCCGCGCCGCGCGGAGTCCTCGCGCAACGATCGCGCCGCGACGAACGCTCCCAATCCGCCGCCGACGATTCCGAGCCGGCGTTCGTCCACGCGCGGCAACCCGGCAAGGAAACGCAGGGCGACCCGCACGTCGTCGTCGGCGCCCCTCAGATTGTCCGCGAGATGCGCGCTGAAGGCGCGGGCATCGGGGAGCGTCTCGCTCACGCTCCCGCCGTGGCCACGCAGATCGAGGGTGAGCGCGTACAGGCCGCGCGCCGCGATGCCCCCCGCCACCGGGGCGCAGGCGGCGCGGCTGGAGCCAAGGGGGTGAAGCAGGAGCACGGCGGCCGCGCGGCCGGGGGAGGCATCGCCGGCACGAACGGGTCGGTTCCGCGGCGGGAAGAGGGAGCCCAGGAGCCTCTGCCCGTCGGACGCCATCAGATGCACCAGGGTGGCGCCGGTGGACTCCGCCTCCTTCCGGTCCTGCTCCTCAAGGGCGCGCAGTCCGTCGGTGATGCGGCGATCGACCTCCCGGCTGTAGGCCGGCCCGCCTTCGTGTCCCATGGCGCGCAACGCGTTGCGCAGGGTGACGTCGGTGCCCCGGCTCGCGACATAGAGCTCGAGATCCACCGCGACGGCCTTGTCGCGCTCTCCGATGGCGTGGTAGGCGTCGGCGAGATGCTGGCGGATGATCGACGTGCCGGGAGCGAGCCGTGACGATTCCTCCAGGAGGGCCACCGCGAGGGGGAGGTCGCCCCGCATCCTGTAGGCCCATCCCAGGGAGTCCTTGATGAATCCCTGCCGCCGCGGTGCGTACCGGCGCTTCTCCGCCAGACGCACGGCCTCCTCCAGGACCGACACGGCGCGATCCAGATTGACGCCGTTGCGCGCGTAGTGGAACCCCAGGGCGTTGAGTAGGTCGGGGTCGTCGGGATCGGCGCGGAGGGCGCGCTCGTACCAGGAGGCGGCGATCTCGGCGCGTCCGGCGCGGGCGTGATAGTCCGCCAGGATCGAGCAGGCGCGGGCGAGATAGGGATTCGTCTTGGGCTCGGGGAACTTCTGTACGAAGGCCTCGAGGGTGGCAGCCTGCTCGCCCGCCGGCTGGTCCCGCGCCAGGATCGCCTGGAATTCCTTGCGCGCCGCGCGCTGGGTCTCCTTCTCGCAGGCGAGCAGGTGCGCGAGCAGCAGCACCACCACCGCCATCGCGCGGCCACACCGCCCCGTCACGTCGTCACGCCCACGCCGGCCGGTGCTGCCGGAAGGGTCACGGTGACCTGAGTGCCCTGTCCCGGCCGCGAGCGCAGGGCGATCGTGCCGCCGTGCTCCTCGATCGCCCGCCGTGCCAGGCCGAGACCCAGGCCGGTCCCGCCGCTCTTGGTCGAGAAGTAGGGCTCGAACAGCCGGGGCAGAAGCGCCTCCGGTATGCCGCAGCCCGTGTCACGCACCTCGATGGCGATGCGTCTCTCGCCTCCGGCTCCCTCCACGGCGCGGGCCGACAGACGGAGCGTTCCGCCTTCCGACATCGCCTGCAGGGCGTTCTCGATCAGATTGACGAGCGCTCGCACGATCACCGCGCGGTCCACCAGGACGGGCGGCAGGGCGGGCGACACGTCACGCTGCAGGTCGATCCCGGGGGGCGCGGCGGTCACGTAGGGTCCGAGCGCCTCGTCGAGCAGGTCGCCGACCCCCGTCGGCTGCGGGATGATCTGCGGCAGCCGCGCGTACGCCGAGAACTCGAACGCGATCTGCCGCAGGACCTCGACTTGCTTCTGGATGTTGTCGAGGCATTCCGACAGGACCTGCCCGAACCGGGCGTCCTTGGCCCGGAACACACGCCGGACATGTTCGATCGAGAGCTGGATCGGCGTGAGCGGATTCTTGATCTCGTGCGCCACGCGGCGGGCCATCTCCGCCCAGGCGGCGAGACGTCCCGAGCGCACGATTTCGGTGACGTCTTCGAGCAGCACGATGAGACCCGGCGGCCGCCCCTCTTCGGGAGCGAAGGGGATGAACACCGCGCGCACGCGCCGCGGCGCCCCCTCGGTCTGGACCGGGGACCTGTCCGGACCGCCGGCGAGGTCGATCTCGGCCTCGCGCTCGGTTCGTCCGGCGAGCGCCCGTCGCAGGGCGCCGAGAAGCGGGGCGAGCGCGGGCTCGCGCTCCAGACGGGACGGGAGATCCTCCCCGGCCTCGAGACCGCGCCCGCCCGCGGCCAGGAGGTTCTGAGCCGCAGGGTTGACCGTGATCACGGTGCCGGTGCCGTCGACGGACAGCACGCCCGTCGTGGCGCTGCGCAGAATCTTCTCGATATAGTCCGACCGGCGTCGGAGGTCCTCGCGCTGCTGGCGGAGCGAGGCGGCCATCCGATTGAAGGCCTCGACCAGGAGCCCCGTCTCGTCGCTCGCCGTCGTGTCGACCCGCACGTCGAGGTCGCCCTGCGCCACCCGCCGGGCGGCGCCCGCCAGGTCGGTGACCGGCCGCGACACGCGCTGCGCGACGACGTGGCCGACCACGCCGAGAAGGAGGAAGGCGAAGCAGGTGGTGATCAGCACGGCGTCCTGGCCCTCCTCCTCCTTCTGGGCGGCGGCACGCCGGTGCTCGGTCAGAGGGATGGAGATCGCTCCGAGAGTGCCACGGCGGTCGATGCGCATCGGAGCGCTCAGGGTCAGAAAGTCGAGACCGACCGTCCGGTCCTCGGCGAGCCAGAACGGCTCGCCCTCCAGATAGAGGGCTCGGTACGATTCACCGTTCAGGCGCTCGTTCAGGAGGCCCGATCCGTACAGCTCCCGCGCGCTGGTCGCCATCAGGCCCGCGTCGCGATAAACGTTGATGTCCTGCCGGACCACGCGGCTGAGCCAGTACACCACGTCATCGTCCAGGGAGCCCTCCTCCTCGGGGTGCGTCACGCTCAGGTAGTCTTCCGCGACGCGCCGCGCCACCTGCAGCGACGCCAGACCAGTGGCCGTCGTGTCGCGATCGATCTCCTGGGCCGTCGAGCGCGTGACGAAGAAGGCGAGGGTGAGAAGCGGCGGCAGACCGGCCAGGAGAAACACGGCCACCAGCCGTCCCGAATAGGTGGCTCCGAGACCGAGGTGGGGAAAGCCGGGACGCGCCACCCACAGGGCCGCCCTGCCGGCGCCGGTCGCCAGGAGAGCCAGGAGTCCATTGAGAAGAGCCAGGCGGAGGTAAGTGGCCAGGAGCGACGTGCGTCCCTGACGCAGGTGCGCGAGGGCGAAGATCTCGCGCGGTCCTTTGAAATACAGGATCGAGGCTTGGCCGCCCCCCAGGATATCGGTGGTCCAGTCGCTCCCGCGCGTCCTGAGGGCCGCCAGAACCTCGGGCGAGGGCGGGGGAATCTCCGCGCCCGAGTCGTACTGGCGGGCACGCGCCGGCGAGAACACGGCCATGAGCGGCTCTGTCCGCAGCAGCTCGGGATGGCTGCGGGGCGTGGCGGCGGCGCGCAGCAACCCCGTCCCAACCGTGCGACCGCTGAAGATCGGCAGGTTGTCGTATTCGTCCGAGACGCTGAACACCACGAGGAGCGGCAGACGCGGCCCTCCCACCCAGCGCGCGCCGAAGATGACCGGCTTGCGCACGATCATCTCGGGATGGGGCGGCTCCTCCGCCACCCCGGACGTCGCCACCGCTTCGGCCTCCTCGAAGGGAGCGTCCAGCGTCGGGGCGAAATCGACCGCGAACCGGCTGAGCGGCTCGCCCTTCCGGTCGAAGATGCGCAGCGACGAGGCCAGCCCCTGCTCGGCGAGGGGCGTGGCGCGCCAGAGACGGTAGGCGGCGGCGCCCGAGCCCCTGGGCTCCTCCGCGGCCAGCGCCGCGTCCGCGGCGAACTCGGGATCGCGCGCCGCCTGGAGCGCCTCCCGCAGGGCCTGACGGCGCATCTGTTTCTGCTCCAGGACCAGAGGCCGCAGCTCGTCGGCAAAAAAGCGCTGGCGCATCCTGTCGTAGGCATGATGCAGGAACGGGGCGTACGCGAGGGTGAGCAGGAGAATGGATCCGCTGGCGCGCAGGGCGACCGGAAACCCGATCGAGCCCGGACCCCGCACGACCCGCACGACGCGCCAGTCATCGGGACGCGAGCCGTAGCGCAGCGCCAGATCGATCAGCGAGCGCAGCAGGAGACCGAGCGCCAGGACGATCAGGAACAAGGAGGCCTGGATCGCCAGCCGCGGGGGATCGAGCGAAGCGGGATCGACCCGGCTCACGTCGAGCCGGGCGTCGATCACCAGGCGATCGAGAAACGCACGCAGCCCGACCGCCGACCCCGCCAGGAGCGCCAGGGCGGTGACCAGCGCCGCGTAACGGACCGCCCGCCGTCGCCCCGCTCGCGCCTCACCGCCGAAGCGCCCCAGGGCGAGCTGCAGGATCCAGACCTGGGCGCACCAGGCCGCCGACGTCAGCAGAAGATCGGCGGGAGAGCGCAGGAGACCGCCCCCGGCGGAGGAGCCGTAGACCGAGATGTCGTAGATCGACAGATGGGGGAGCGCGGCGGGGTCGGCGCCGATCAGCAGGAACCAGCGGGCCGCCCAGACGGCGACGCTCGCCAGGAACGCGCCGCCGCGAGTCGGTCGATCGGCCGTGACGCGCAGCGGCAGGAGACAGGCGACGAGGGATGCCAGCGCGAGAACCCACCCGGCGATCATCCGGAAGACGCGCCTTCGCGCTCCGATTTCCTGGGTGGCCCTGCGATCGCGCAGGCTCACGATCGCCAGGCGCTCGCCCGAGGGCGCGCGCAACGGCAGCGCCAGCGTCATGCCTCCGTCACGCCCGCTCACGCTCCAATGGCGGTCGCCCTGCTTGCGAAAGAGCCCGGCCAGCTCGTCCTGCTCGCCGCTGTCCTCGCGATACCGGACGACCGCCGGGCCCGCCGCGCGCCCGTGAGGCAGAAAGTCGAGGCGCGTGGAAGCGGAGTCGCGCGTCCTGGAGTCGAGCGCCGGGTCGAGCACGAACTCGGCCAGCCAGCGGAGGCCGTCCGCGGAGCACGCCATGACGTACAGCCGGTGCGACACGCCGCCGCCACCGGTGCCGAACGCCGGTCCGGGACAGTCCGCCGTCAGGAGCGCGCGCGGCGGGTCACTGTTGTTCCCTTCCCACGCCAGGATCGAGCCGTCGCCCCTGTAGATCGCGAGACCTTGCCGTTCCGCCGGCAGGCGGCTGGTCTTCTGGGCCTGGCGCAGCGCCTGGAACGACTTGCGTCGATCGGTCAGGTCGCCCCCGGCGGTCGCGAGCGGTCGGGACAGCTCCGCCAGGAACAGACGGAAATCCTCCTCGATGACGCGGGCGCGCGACTCGAGACGATCGCGCGCGCCGGCGTCCCAGTGCGTTTCGATCAGAAGCGCTCCGCGCTCTTCCACCGCGCCGAGCACACCGACCAGCAGGGATGCGGTGGCGAGGACCCAAAGGGCCGGTCGCAGAGCCGCGCCGGATTTCTGCCCGGAGCGGAGCGCGACGGCACCGCCCGTCGCGGCGCAGACGACCAGGATCCAGCGCGCGGGGATGGACAGCAGGAGAAACCCGTGCGCCAGATCGCCGCCCAGGAGAATCAGAACCAGACCCTCGAGGATCAGCAGGAGGATGGCCGTCATCGAGTCACCGCGACGGGCGGGAACGGCGACGACGGGCTGCGTCAGTCGGTGGGGGCGCGAGCGGAGCGCGCGGAACGACGACGGCCGCGATGAGCGCGGCCGTCTGCGGGAGACATCGCGTCGCTGGCATCGGGTGATCGGGACAGCGCGGCCGATCTCCGCGGGCGAATCGTTATGCTAATCTACGCCCGCCCGTGAGTCAAGAAACGAGCGTCGGGAGACCCCCGCGGATCTTGAGACACGCCACGCCAGGTCGCGGATCCGGCCCGATCGCCGTGCTGGTCGCTCTCGCGCTTGCGTCGCCCGCGCGCGCAGAACCCTCTCCTGATGCCGGCGCGGGCGGCGTCTTTCGTCACGTCCTCATGCTCTCCGGGAGCATCGGCCCCCGCAAGAGCGGCACCGAGGCGGACCGGCGCGCCGCCGAGTACGTGCGTGACCAGATGGAAGCGGCCGGCCTCTCCGTGACCGTTCAGGAGATCGCGGTGGCGCCGTACGACGAAGGGGAGCGCTCGCTCCAGTCGCGGAACGTCATCGGTCGTCTGAGCGGCTCCTCGCCCGCGACGGTGATCGTGGCCGCCCATCACGATACGCGGAGCGCCGGCGTGCCCGGCGCCAACGACGACGCCTCCGGTGTCGCGGTCCTGCTCGATGTGGCGCGCCGCGCGGCCGCGCGTCCCCACCGGCTGACGTACGAGTTCATTTCGTTCTGCGCGGAAGAGGAGGGTCTGCTCGGGTCGCGCGCCTTCGTCGAGGGGAATGACCTGGCGCCGGTGCGGGCGGTCATCGCGCTCGAGCTCGTCGGACGCGGTGAGCTGCTCGTCGCGCCGGTCCCGAGGCCCCCGGCGTTCTGGGCGCAGGAGCTGCTTCTGCGCGCCGCCCGGGAGACCGGCGTGCAGGGCGTGGCGGCGCGGCCACTCTGGAGCATCGCGCCCCGATTCCTCGCTCTGCCGTACTCTTCCGACCACGAACCGTTCCTCGACCGGAACATCCCCGCGTTCCTGCTCAGCGGGACCTTTCCCGCCTGGACCTATCACACCGCCGAGGACGCCGTGGGCGGCGTCCGCGAGCGGGCGCTCGAGCGCGCCGTGCGCGTGGTGGATCGCATCCTCATCGATCTGGAAGAGAGGCCCGTGGTCCCGGATGACGACCCTCATTACCTGCCCTTGACGCTGTTCGGGCGCGGCGTCCTGTTGCCCTCGACCATCCTGACACTGGTCTCGTGCGCGACGCTCCTGGGATTCTGCCTCGTGGTGCTGTGGCGACTGCGCGCCGTCGCCCGCCCGCGCGCGGTCGCCGAGACGATCCGGGTCCTGATCGTCGCGGCGGCTGCGACCGCTCTGGGGGTCTCGGGTCTGTTCGTCTCGGAAGCGCTGATGGAGAGCCTGCACCGCGTCCGTTATCCCTGGATGGCCCATCAGGGGCTCCATGTCGCCCAGGCAGGCGCATGGGCCCTGGTCACCGGCTGGCTGGGGCTGAACCTGTTCCGACGCATCAAGCCGACGGTCGAGCCGGGTCCCTACCTGGCGGCGGCGCTCATCCTGCCGGTACTGTGCGTCGTCGCGGGGCTGTGGACCGGATGGTCCGAGATCGCCGTCTTCATGGCGTGGCCCATCGCGATGTTCCTGGCCTCCCTGCTCGTCGAGACCACCGGAAGGAGGCTGGCCCTGGCCCTGGGCGCCGCAATGCCCCTCACCCTCCTCTTCACGCTCGAGGACTATCGCGCCTTCACCGACCTCGGCGGCGTGAGTCCCCCGACGCCTGTCCTGTTCGGCGTCGTCCTGGTCGTGACGCTGCCGTTCGTTCTCTTCGTGGCGCACGTCGCCTCCTTTCAGGACTGCCTGCACAGCCGGTTCTGGTGGTGGCTGTCCGGTCGTCGCGTCGGGCTCGCCGCGGCGGCGCTGGCGCTGGCGCTGACCGCGACCAACACCGCTCTCGCCTCGTACGACTACCGGCACCGCCAGCTCGTGCAGGTGCGGCAGCGGGTCGATCTCCAGGGTCGTCGCGCGACCGCCATGATCCGTTCTCTCGACAACCTGCGCGGTGTGCGGCTGCGGGCTCCCGACCTTCGGGCTCTCGACTCCGACGGCACGACGGATCGCGTCGGGCTCCCGTTCCCCACCGATCGCGTCGTTTTCGAGGCACGGGTCGAGACGGGAACCGGGCCGCAGGAGCGGATCGTCACGACCGGACTCAGGGCGCCCATGGCCACCGACCGTATCGGCTACGTGTTCACCTCGCGCTCGGGATTCCGCGTACCCGGCCGGGGAGACACGCTGCGCCACCGCTACACCTTCCTGGAGCTCGTCCCCCGTCGCGATCCGATCGGAACGTTCCGTCTCCTCGTGCCGGACGGCGGCGATCTGTCGGTCGAGCTGAAGGCGGACTTCCAGGACGATCTGCTGGGGCTGGACGCCGTGGCCGAGCGCCCCAGCGTGTTCGCCTATCAGGCGGCCGTCGAGGGATCGGTCCAGCTTCTCGGGAGCCGTTAGCGGAGCGTTGCCCGGTGGGCGAGCGCTCTGCTAAGATTTCTCCGCTGCGACACGCGCGCCTCCAGGCGGGAGGCAGGCAGCCCGCGACCGAGGAGCCGATGAACGTGCCGATTCGCGCCGACGAGGTGATCGATGCCGTGGGGCTCTATTGCCCCGTGCCGATCATCAGGACCGCCGAAAGGATCAAGCGGATGGCGGCCGGGGGAATCCTGAAGGTCCTGTCGGACGACCGGGTGATCCTGATCGACATGCCGGCGTGGTGCCGTTCGACCGGCCACGAGTACCTGGGGCACGCGCAGAACGGGCGCGAGTATCACCTCTTCGTGAAGAAGAATCGCGGCAGGGAGACGACCCGATGAGCGTTCGACCCTCCGGACCGAAGAACGGGATCCGCGCGATCGGTCTGCTCTCGGGTGGGCTCGACAGCACCCTGGCGGCGAAGGTCCTCCTCGAGCAGGGTCTCGACGTGATCGGGCTGCACTACTCCACGGGCTTCTGCATGAACGACCATCGGCGCGCGATGGGGCGCCCCGACGAGGATCCGAAGCGGATGCGCAACGAAGGGCTGCGCGCCGGCGCGGATCTCGGGATCCCGATCGAGGTCCTGGACGCGGGCGAGGCGTACATGAGGATGGTTCTCAACCCGAAGCACGGCTACGGCAAGCGCGCCAACCCGTGCATCGATTGCCGGATCTTCATGATCCACGGCGCGGCGGAGTATATGCGCGCGAACGGCGGGCATTTCGTGTTCACGGGGGAAGTGCTGGGGCAGCGGCCGATGTCGCAGCACATGCAGGCTCTCCGTCTGATCGAGAAGGAGTGCGGCATCGAGGGCTACCTGCTGCGGCCGCTGTCGGCGGCTCATCTGCCGCCGACGATACCGGAGCGCCTCGGCTGGGTGAACCGGGACCGGCTGCTCGGGATCTCCGGTCGCTCGCGACGGGAGCAGATGAGCTGGAGCAAGACGTGGGGCATCGGGGATTATCCGCAGCCCGCGGGCGGCTGCTGCTACCTGGCCGACGAGAACTTCGCGCGCCGCTTTCACGACAAGCGCCTGCACACGGAGCCCGATCGGATCCGCCGCGAGGAGATGATCCTGTTGAAGGTCGGGCGGCATTTCCGGCTGGCGCCCGGCGTCAAGATCATCGTGGCGCGCGACGAGAGCGAGAATCAGTTCCTGCAACGGTTCGAGCTGCCCGGCTGGCGCTTCGAGGCCCTCAAATGCGGCAGTCCGATCACCGTGGTCGAGGGCGAGCCGGACGAGAACCTCAAGATGCTCATCGCCTCGATCACCGCGCGCTACTCCGACCGGCGCGGCGAGCCGCTCGTGGAGGTCGCCGCGCGGCGCGACGGGCGCGAGGAAGTGCTGCTGGTCCCGCCGGTCGCCGATCAGGTGCTGGAGGCCTACCGCATTTGAGATGCTATAATCCCCGGCTTGTTCGGGCCGTTAACTCAGCGGGAGAGTGCTATCCTCACACGGTAGAAGTCGCTGGTTCAAATCCAGCACGGCCCACCATCCTGGCTTCATCCCACCGTCGCGCCCGGGGACGTGGGCGGCTAGCTCAGCTGGGAGAGCGCCGCGTTCGCAACGCGGAGGTCGAGGGTTCGATCCCCTTGCCGTCCACCACTCGTTCATCGCCGGCGCGTTCCTGACGCGTTGGAGTCATGCCACCCCGGTGCGCGCTCAGGACCGGCACGGCGAGCCTGTGTCTTCTCCTGGCGGCGACCGCGGCGACCGCCGCGACCCCCCCGAGCGAGCGCGGGACCCGTCGCATCTGGGGTCCCGCGGAGACCGTGAGCTTCTGGAGCGGCAGCGTGACGCGCTCGATCGACGGCGATGGTTCCCGGCTGTTCGGGTTCGCCCTGGCGCGCGAGATCTTCGACGAGGCGGAGGCCGACATGGGCGGCGGTCTCTGGGGCTCCATCGAGTCCGGCGACTCTCAGACGGTCGTGCGGGCCGGGTTCGACTTTCGCAAGACTCTCCTGAAGGCGGGACCCGCCCGGCTCGCGCCTCTGTTCGCGCTCGGTCTCGAGCATCGCCGGCGGGAGCCGGACGTTGGGCTGGACGGTCTGGTCACGGGAGGGCTCGATCTGTCCTTCTGGCTCAGCGAGACCGTGCAGATCGGTTTCTACGCCGATCGTCAGTTCGGCTTCCGCTCTCCAACGCGGAACGAGACCGGGATCGTGCTGAGGCTCGGCCGGATCCGTTGAGGGGGCGGCCGCGTGCCGCGGGAGCGCGACACGTTCGGGTTGAATCGATCCGTCCCTCGTGATAAAGGAGGCGAGTCCGTTCATTCTCCCCAGTCTCATGGGCGCCCGTCGGTCAGGGCGCAGGAGGTTCGAGCGATGCGCCGTCCCGTCAAGCTGGCTTTCCGATTCGCCGCGATCGTGGCTGCCGTCGGACTCGTCGCGGTCCTGGCTGCATCGACCCCCACCGTGGCGCGCTCCCCCTACGCCTCGGCCCTGTCCGGTCTGGCGGCCGGCGAGGCGCACGCGGCGACGACCTGCGGGAACACGGGGTGCAACAGGCTAGGGCACTGCTCCAAGGTCAAGGGATTCAATTGCCGGTTCGCTGCGGGCGAGTGCCAGCAGACGGCCTGCTGAACCTGCCAGGTGCGGGCGGGCCGGCGGCGTCGCCGGCCCGCCGCGACGCCCCTCCTCTCGCCCGACCGAGCGCGGTTGGAAGGTCAATGCCGGTGGGGGTGGGCCGCCGGGCCTCTCCGTCGGGCAATCCGGGCGTTGGTCCCTTCGACGCCCGAAGGAGCGGCACCGTCCCGGCGGGTCCCCCGCAAAGACGCGCCGCAGGCGGCCAAACTCCGTCTTGACGCCGCCCTCGAAGCGACGTAGATCGGATGCGATCGTATCAGGAGACGCGACGATGGACGCTTCGATGGCGCCCGGCGCGCGGACGCGGGCAGCGCCGAGTCCGCGCTGCCCGGAGTGCGGCTCGGGTGATCTGTTCCTGATCGACGTGACGCGCCGCGACGGGGGCGTGTGGCAGGGAGCCTACTGCGCCGGTGTCTACGATCACGAGCGACATCGCCTCGTGGAGCGCAGCTGTGGGTTCGCCGGCGCCCGGACGCACGTGACGTCCGCGCCCTCGCCACCGGCCTCGCCGGCCGACGCGCGTCAGCGCCCGGATTGCGCCGCGGCGTCCAGCGCAGAGGCGCGGGCCGCGGCGAACTCGTCCCCGGGGTTCCACTGCGGCATGGCGTCGGTCGAGGCGACCCGGTAGCCGACGTACAGAGCGATCCGGGCGGTCTGCGCCGACCCGGAGAGGTCGAAGGCGGGGTCGTACTCGTCCTTCGGCCGGTGGTAGCGTTTTTCCTCGTACTCGTTCCAGATCTTCTCCCCGTAGCCTGCCGGCTTGCCGAGATAGTCCTGGCCGGGGTCGAGGCTGAAGGCCGGGATGCCGACCTTGGCGAAATTGAACTGGTCGGAGCGATAGAACGAGCCCTGCTCGGGATGGTGATCCGGAACCGGCCTGAAGTCGAGGGCCCGGGACGCCTCGTCCACCACGGCGCGCAGCGTCGAGCGGTCGGCTCCCAGGAAGGTGAAGTCGCGCGGCTGGCCCCAGACCGGCGTGCCGTCCATGTTGATGTTGGCGGCGGTGAGGTGCGTGGGAACGACCGGATGGGTGGCGTAGTACTCGGACCCGCGCAGGCCCCCCTCCTCGGCGGCGCAGGCGATGAACAGGACGCTGCGCCTGGGAGGGCTCGCCAGAAGCGTGTACAGTCGCGCGGTCTCGAGGAGCGTCGCGACGCCCGAGGCATTGTCCTGGGCCCCGTTGTAGATGTCGTCTCCGTTCTCGGGGTTGCCGCGACCCAGATGGTCGTAGTGCGCCGTGTACACGACCGCCTGATCGCGCAGCCTGGAATCGGCGCCGGGAAGGCTCCCGATCACGTTCCACGTCATGATCGGACGGGTCTTCGAGACGAGCCGCGCGCGCACGCGCAGCGGCAGCGGCACCGGGCGGAAGCTCCGGGTGGCGGCCGCGGCGCGCAGCGCATCGAAATCCTGTCCGGCCGACTTCAGGATGTCGCGCCCGAATGATTCGGTGACCCAGGAGGCGATCTGCAGCGGCGCCGGACCCCCGGGAGCGAGGGCGACGAACGGGGTCTCGCGACCCCAGGAGTTGCGCACCACGCTCCAGCCGTAACCCGCCGATTCGTCGGTGTGGATCAGGATGGCTCCGGCGGCGCCGGCCCGGGCGGCGCTCTCGAACTTGTAGGTCCAGCGACCGTAGTAGGTGAGCGCCTTGCCGCCGAACAGGGTCGGGTCGTCCGACGGGGGGTCGTTCACCAGCAGCACGAGGACCTTGCCCTTGACGTCCGCTCCCTTGAAATCGTCCCACTGATACTCGGGCGCCACGATGCCGTATCCGGCGAACAGCAGCGGCGCGTCGATCTCCTCCAGGTCCCTCTGGGTCCTCGTGTTGGCGACATAGTCGTCGAGCCAGCGCGCCTCGATCGTCCTCTCGCCCGCCACGATCGCGAGCTGGCTCTGCGGCTGGGTCTCCACACCGACGAGGGGCACCTCCTGGAGGTACGAGTCCTTCGACGCGCCCGGCTGCAGGCCGATCAGGCGGAAGCGGGTCTCGAGATAAAGCGCCGCGAGCCGACCGCCCTTCTGTCCCGTGCCGCGACCCTCCAGGAGATCGTCCGCGAGAAAGCGCAGGTCCGCGTCGATTCTCTTCGCGTCGGCGGCGTCGAGCGCGCGCTTGAGCGCGGGCGGGACCGCGGGAGGGGCGGCGACCGTCGCGGAGAGGGTCACCAGAGGGCCAAGCGCCAGGGCCAGGAACGGGGCAATCCTCATAACGCCTCCTGTCTACAGGAACGTGCGTCCGGCAGGGACGGCGCGGGAGTATAGCGGCGGGCGCGCCGGGCGGCAACAGCCGGGCGGCCGGCGCCGGACGGCGCGCTCCTAGCCCGGATTTCTCACCGCGGGTCTGTTCGCCTCGCTGAAGCTGCGGATCGGGGGAGTGGCGAAGGGCAACGGTGGTGACGACCGCTGTACGCCGGCCTCTTGGTTGGTGATCGCC